>MDSX01067799.1_pt1 | contig 17190 bp, 15 predicted proteins | sample 811141 | NCBI WGS metagenome assembly MDSX01 (sample SAMN05326642, study PRJNA326480) | marine metagenome | isolation source: seawater | place: Atlantic Ocean: South East | collected 2010 | reverse complement strand
TCAGCTTATCGTAGCATTAATTCTATTGGGAGCAAGCCCGTGTACTGCAATGGTAATTGTTTGGGGTGATTTGGTCAAAGGCAATCAAGAGCAAAATGTGATAACCACTAGTCTAAATACAATAACCATTATGTTTCTTTATGCGCCGGTTGTTGTTTTATTAACGGGTATTCAAGGAATTACAATTGATAGGTGGGGGCTCTTCATTTCGGTCTTGGTGTTTATAGGAATACCGTTAGTAGCTGGCCTGATTTCAAAAAAAGCAATCACCAAAAGAAGGGGTAAAGAGTGGTTTGAAAACACCTACAGACCTGCAGTTGGGAAAGTTTCTATTGTTGCCTTACTAACTACATTGATTGTTTTATTTGCCCTCAATGGAGATGTTCTACTAAAAAATCCAAAGGAAATGGGGCTTGTGTCAATTCCATTGTTATTGGGATTTTTTATAATTGTAGGCTTGAATATTATGATTACCAAATTACTTAAGTTAAAGTATAAAGAGGCTGTTATATCCGTAATAATTGGTTCATCAAGTCATTTTGAAATCGCTATTGCCACAGCCATAGGATTATATGGATTAAATTCTCAAGCAGCTCTTGGCACAACTATGGGTTTGTTTTGGGAAGTACCCATAATGTTAGGCTTAGTCTATTTGGGTAAGTATCTTGGCCGAAAAGGGTTTTGGAGTTAAGGGCTGAAGCAGGCTCGTTCAAAAATAGAAAAGCTTAATGATTTAAGCGGGCACAAATAACTTTGGAAGTAATTCGAAAGTTTCCACTATGCGATGCTACCCAATCAAGCTTATGTTTTCATGATAAAGGCAATGGAATGTTTTAGCTGCGCTTAATACTTTTCAGATAAATTAGTGCAAGTAAACGAAAGTTGTATATTTACGCAGTGATGAAAAGTTTATTGGCTTTATAATAAATTAATTTCGTCTTTATAAAAACTAATTTTTCAGGGAGAAGCTTTACTTCTTCTCCAAAACAACTTCAAATACAACTTATGGCTAAGATTTCAGATTATGTTAAAGTAAAAAATTCAAAGTTGGCAAAGAGATATGCCAAAGACAAAGTGGAAGCAGGTCACTGGGTCGAAGACTATTTAAATGAAGACATAGATATGGTTGGCGATATAAGGGATTTCATTGCCAACATTAAGGAGGTTTGTAAGTTTGGCTTTGTAGGTCACCATTACAAATTTTTCATTACAGAGTTTCTTCCAGAAATTATGAGTCATTCTCAAAAAATGGATGAGGCTACTATAAAAAGTCATTACGATGATCAAAATGATATTTTTAGATGGTTTTTGGGTCCAAGAATGGTTTATACTTCAGGGTATTATAAAACTGAAGATGAAACCTTAGAGCAAGCTCAAGACAACAAGCTGGACTTAGTAGCGCAAAAAATGCAATTGAAGAAGGGAGAGTCCCTTTTAGATATTGGTTGTGGGTGGGGAACCTTAGTAGCCCACATGGCGAAGAATTACGACATGGATGCTACGGGTGTAACCATCGCTCCGGCAGGAGCAGAATGGGGGAATAAATTAATCAAGGAAAACGGTACGGAGGATCAAGCAAGAATCTTGTTAATGGACTACCGAGATATTCCTAAAAAGAAATATGATAAAATTTCTTGCCTAGAAATGGCTGAGCACGTAGGTGTAAAGTACTTCCAAACTTTTATGGAGCAGATTTATGATATGCTTGAGGATGATGGTATATTTTACCTACAGATTGCTGCTCTAAGAGAGAGAAAATCATTGCTTTGGGGGCCTGATCAGGAAACTATAGTGTGGGGATTGTTTATGAATGAATATATATTTCCTGGTGCAGATGCAAGTATGCCAGTAAGTTGGGATTTGAGAAAAATTGAAAAAGCTGGGTTTGAAATCCAAACAGTAGAAAATGTAGGAATCCATTACCATAAAACTATTGCTGCCTGGTATGAGAATTGGTTGAGCAATAAAGATTTGGTAATCGCTAAATACGGAGAAAAACAATTTAGAATGTATCAAATATTTTTGGCTTGGTCTGTTAGAATAGCTGAAATTGGAGGTTCTTCTGCTTATCAAATCATTTGCCATAAGAACATCAATAAAGTGCCGAGAAAGAGATATATCGGGAGATTAGCGCTTGGTGCAAATGCTAAGTTTCAAAACTCATCTTCTGTTTCTTCGGATGAAACTACAGACAAGGTAATGGAGGAATATAAAACAAAGAAAATTAAGACGATGGTTAAGTAGAAACCAAGAGTTAATTCTAAAGCCCAAACTGATGCGTTCATTAGTTTGGGCTTTTTTATTGAGAATAGTGAGGGGGGCAAGCCCCAATAGCTATTAGGATAAAATTCTGGCCACCTATATCTGGTGGATTTAACAAAAAAAGCCCATCACTTACGTGACAGGCTTTCTAAAAGTAGGGGTGAAAAGATTGCATATCTTTAAGTGGGCGGGGGGACTACTTTGAAAAACCCTGCAACTCCTAAAGTCATAGCTGACCTTTTTTTATTTATACCTCTTAGCTAAAATAAATTTAGCACGATTAGTAAATAAAAAAAAGCCCCTCATTTTCATGAAGAGCTTCCTAAAAGTAGGGGTGAAAAGATTCGAACTTTCGACCCCCTGGTCCCAAACCAGGTGCGCTAACCGGGCTGCGCTACACCCCTATTTTATTTTTGTTCGAATTGTTTTAATCTGTTAAAGATTTTGCACCAATAAGAAAGCGCATATATTTTTCCTTTTACAAGGTGGCGGAGAGACAGGGATTCGAACCCTGGGTACCCTTTTGAGGTACGCTTATTTAGCAAACAAGTCCTTTCGGCCACTCAGGCACCTCTCCATTTGTTAAGAACGGACGGCAAAGTTAATGTAAATTTTGAAAATACAAAAGCTTTTTTTAACCTATATTCATTTGAATTTTCTTCTGGATGTCATCTACATTGTCCTTGAATTCCGGATCGGTATCTAGTAGATTTTGCACTGCCTGACAAGAGTGAATAACGGTACTGTGGTCCCTGCCTCCAAAATGCTTACCAATAACTTTTAAAGAGTTTTTAGTATAATTTTTAGCTAGGTACATAGATAATTGTCTTGCCTGTACGATTGATCGTTTTCTTGTTTTCTCTTTTAATTTCTCTATGCTTATATCGAAATATTCGCACACTGTTTTTTGAATGTAGTCAATAGAAACTTCTCGACTAACACTCTTCACAAAGTTCTTAATGATCTTTTTAGCTAAGTCTAAATCAATTTCTTTTTTATTCAATGATGATTGTGCAAGAAGTGAGATCAGGGCTCCTTCCAACTCACGAATATTGGTGTTAATGTTGTAAGCAACAAACTCAACCACTTCTCTAGGAAGCTCAATCCCATCTGAATACATTTTCTTTTCAAGAATCGCAATTCGAGTTTCGAAATCTGGAATTTGAACATCCGCACTTAATCCCCATTTGAATCGAGACAATAAACGCTCTTCCATTCCTTCCAAATCTCTTGGAGGGCGGTCAGATGTTAGGACTAATTGCTTACCACTTTGATGCAAGTGATTAAAAATGTGGAAGAAAATATCTTGGGTCTTTTGTTTATTCGCAAAGAATTGAATGTCATCACAAATTAATACGTCTATTAATTGATAAAAGTGCACAAAATCATTGACTGCATTGTTCTTTAAGGCATCAATGAACTGATTGGTAAACTTTTCAGAGGAAACATAAAGCACTGTCTTGCTTGGCATCTTTTTCTTAATCTCATTACCAACTGCTTGCGCTAAATGTGTTTTTCCTAATCCAACTCCGCCCCAAATTACTAAAGGGTTGAATGCCGTTCCTGCAGGCTTTTGAGCCACAGCATAACCAGCAGATCTAGCCAAGCGGTTACAGTCACCCTCAATAAAATTATCGAAATTGTAGTTGCGGTTTAACTGAGAATCAATGTTCACCTTTTTTAAACCTGGAATAATGAATGGATTCTTTATGTTCTTACCTATTACCATAGGAATTGTTGATTCTTGGTTTTCAGAGTTTCCTGTATTGTAATTAGGGTACTCAATAGTGTAAGGTCCAGAATTGGTGTTACTGTTTTCAATAACAATTCTGTATTCTAAACGCGCATCCTCTCCTAGTTCCCTTTGAATAGTTTTTCTTAACAAAGTCACATAGTGTTCTTCAAGCCACTCGTAGAAGAATTGACTTGGAACCTGAATAGTAATTACTTTTTCCGTTAACCCTACGGGGACAATTGGCTCAAACCAGGTTTTGTAGCTTTGTATACTAACATTGTCCTGAATAATCTTGAGTGCATTTCGCCAAACAGAGTCGTGAGTTATTGTCATGAGTTGGGTTACGGGTTAGTTATTTATTAACAAATCAGATAAGTAATGCAAATGTGCAAAAAAATTGTTTAAAAAAAACTTATTTTACTATTGTTTTTTTGGAAAAAATAGCAGGGGGGTATTTTTTAGTTAATTTTATTTTTTCACAGACCAAGGTGACATCAAGTCTTCCCAAATTAATGCCGGCCCATCCGACCTGATTTATTACTACAGGCGTGCCTGCCAAGTTATTAACAATCATGGGTTTATCAAGGAAGGTATGTGTATGTCCGCCAATGATGATATCAACATTTTCAGTACTTTGGGCTAAAATTAGGTCAGAAATCTTTTTGCTTTCATATTTTAAGCCAAGGTGAGATAAACAGATAATAAAATCACAGCCCAAATCATTTTTGAGCAAGCTTGCAGTCTTATTGACATTTTGAATGGGATCTTCATATCGAATATCTCCAAACAGTTTATCGGGCACCAAACCACTTAGCTCTATTCCCACTCCAAAAACGCCGATTTTGGCAGCTCCTTTATAAAAGATTTTATAAGGCTTAATGTGCTCCTTCAAAGGCGAATCTTCAAAATTATAGTTAGTGTTTAAAAAAGGAAAATTAGCATGGGGAAGCTGCCTAATCAAGCCATCTACTCCTGCATCAAAGTCATGATTCCCCAAAGTGGTCGCATCATAGCCCATTTCGCTCATGAGTTTAAATTCTAATTCACCACCATACATGTTGAAGTAAGGGGTTCCCTGGAAAGTATCTCCTGCATCCAATAACAGAACATGTTGGTTATCTTCTCTAATCTTTTTAATTAAATGTGCTCGTTTTGCCATTCCACCCAAACCTTCATATTTACTACCAGCTGGGAATGGGTCTATTCTACTGTGGGTATCATTGGTATGCAGAATGGTCAATTTGATAAAATCCTCATGCCGCCCACCAGCCAATAATTCTAAGGGTAAACTGGAGGCGCCTAATGCGATTCCTGCAAGACCTATTTTTTTTATAAAGCCTCTTCTATTCATAGCTAATGCGCATTTCATTGTTTAATTGTAAAGCCCCACCATTATCTTGAATTTGTCTGAAGTAAGTTAAAAATGCATCCCTTAATAGGGTGTTGGTATTGATTTGGGGCAAACCTCTTAACATGTCTAAATGATCCCCTCCATTGGCTAGATAGTCTGATATTGCCACACTATATTGTTGTTCAAGATCTAGGGGGGTATCATTAATAACTATTTGATAAGGGAGGCCATTGGTTATCTTAAATTTTAAACCAGATACGGGCCAGCCACCACCGGCAGCAATTGCATGGCAAACTTCAGTCAATTGGTATCCGCTTAGATTGATGACAACTAAATAATTGTCAAAGGGCATTAACTCATAAACATTTCCAAGTGTCACTGCCCCTTCACTGATACTCGGCACTCTAATTCCCCCATAATTCATTATTCCTACATCGATGTTTCGCGCCAATAAGGTAGCAGCCATTTTTTTGGTGGCATCCGCCAATAAATTCCCTAATGGTGAAGAGGGTTTGGCTTTAGGTAGGTCAGCGCTGGCTGTGACAACTACCTCGCTCATCGATTCTTCTAACTGCGTTCGATAAGGGATTATTTTATTTTCAATCGAATGGTCTTGTTCAAGGTATTCTGCTGTAAATTTTTGTTGTTTATCTTCTACATCATAAAATGTGAAGGAGCGATTGCAGCTTATCAATGAAAAACTTAGAGATATATAAACGAAGATATTTCGCACTAGATGAACAAGGTTTTAACTTCCATTTTAATAACTTCATTTACTTTTAATGGAGTCATTAAATCCTCGTTTTCCAAATAGGCCTCAACAATGAGCTTACCCAAGTCATACGCTATTGCGCCATCATCCAATTGTTTTGCTTTGGTGTTGATCAAATTGGCGAAGGAGTTTTTATAAGCCACTACAGCACCCCAAACACCTTTAGACACATAAACTTGTTGTGTGATATTGTGCTCAAATTCACTTTGAATAGCAGTGATTAAAGCGACTTTAAGTTGTTTTGCAGTCATCCCTGGATGCGTAACTCTTGGGATAATATGTTCTGGAGATACTCGATGGATAAACAAGGTCATTCGTTCATATGCCTGTAATTTTAAAGGAACAATATCCTTAGAATTGGTCGATTTTATATCCAGTAATTTTAACTTATAGTTGTTTTGCTGATGAAGGCGCATCATGATGTAAACAACAAGAGCCACAACAAGAGCGGGAAGCGTGTATTTTAGAAGTTCAAGCAGTATTTCCATAGTCTGGTAATTATGTATATTTGCATGTAAATATTCTGCAAATTAAAAAATAAAATTTCTAATGGACAAAGTTATCGGTGATTTAGCAAAAAAAAGACCCTTAAAGTTCAGCCCTTCTGCTATTGCCGAAATAAAAAGGCTATACAAGCTGGAAGAAGATGGGCGTATTTTGTTTGTTGGAGTGAAAGATGGCGGCTGTTCTGGCTTCACCTATGTTTTTGAATTTAAACAAGCATCTCCAAACCAAACTGTGTATACTATCGACGATATACAACTAACTATGAATAAAGAAGATTTGCAATATATCAACAATCTATCCATTGATTATGAGCAAGGGTTGAATAATAGAGGCTTTACATTCGAAAATCCAAACGCTGATACAACCTGTGGTTGTGGCACTTCATTTTCTTAATAAAATCCGATGGACAAGACATGGTTTCTGCTACTAGTGGTCATTGCAGGATTGCAGTTAAATGCACAATTGACTCTTGTGAATCACCCCGTCATTAATACCTGCGCTTCTGTTATAGATTTGGAATCACAAATAATAAGTCAGTTATTTAAATAATGAGTCAATTTCGAACCATAGCACCACTAACTCCCAGCGCTTTTCAAATAGGATACGGCGATCAAATTGCATTGATGGGTTCTTGTTTTTCTGGTAATATAGCTGCGAAATTAGCAGACAGAAAATTGAAGGTTTTATCTAATCCTTACGGAATTGTATTTAATCCAATTTCTCTCTTTAAATCGATTCTAGAAATTATTGATCAAAAGGAATACGATTCCTCACACCTGATTTTTTACAATGAATTGCAGCATAGTTTAAATCATCATTCGGAGTTTTCTCATCCTGAGTCTAGTGAGGTGATTCAAAAGATTAATTCAAATAGTATTAAAGCAAGAGGTTTTCTTCAAACAGCCAAAGTCCTATACTTAACACTAGGGACTGCTTGGGTCTATTCGTATGATGGAGAAATTGTAGCGAATTGCCATAAGATTCCCAATCACCATTTTGAGAAAAGATTGTTGAGTATTGAGGAAATTGTAGACTCCTTCGAGCCCGTAATAAAACGATTAAATGTATTTAATCCCGATTTAAAAATAGTGTTTACTTTAAGCCCTATTCGACACTTAAAAGATGGTTTTGAAGAAAACAGCCTTAGTAAAGCACTTTTGCGAAGCGCCATTTCTCAGCTAGTTGGAAGAGGAGAACAAGTATCATATTTCCCTGCCTTTGAAATTATGATGGATGATTTAAGGGATTACCGCTTCTACACTAAAGACATGTTGCATCCCAGCGAGCAAGCTGTTGATTATATTTGGGACAAGTTTTGTTCTCGCTATATGAATGCCAATACTTTAGCGATAATGGGGCGCGTAGAAAATTTGGAAGCAGCTAAAAATCATCTTCCAAGATTTCCTAATTCAGCAGCCCATCAGAAACACAAGGCATTTATTCAAAAAGAAATAGCAGCACTAAAGAAGTTTATTCAGTATTAATCGGGTAGAATCGAAGGCCACAAAGCTTGAATTTTAGCCGAGCGGGCCATCTTCGATATATTTTTTTTGCTCGAGGATCAGCATTTTTATCCGCTTAAATTTTGAAATTAAAGATCATATCGATTGTTCTCATAATCATTACAGAAGGCCAATGAATAAATAAAAGTAAATTATTGCAACACTGTTGCAATAAGTTTTTATATTTGCGCAAACAAAAAAATAAAACAATGTTTAAATCTAGTACACTTACGCTTTTTGCATGTTTCATGCTTTTTTTAATGTCTTGTGAAAAAGACGACCCTGTTATTCCAAATGAAGAAGAGGTTATAACGACATTAACTTATACCCTTACTCCAGCGGGAGGAGGAACGCCTGTAGTTTTAACTTTCCAAGATTTGGATGGTGATGGGGGAGATGCTCCAACGATTACTGATGATGCTATTCTTCAGGCCAATTCAACTTACAATGGTTCTGTAGGCTTACTGAACGAAACTGAAGATCCTGCAGAGGATATTGGTCTAGAAGTTTTGGAAGAATCTTTAGAACACCAATTCTTTTTTCAATCGAGTATTCAAGGTTTAACAATAGCATACGCTGATGTAGATGAATTAGGGATGAACCCTCTTGGCCTTCAATCAACGCTTACAACAGGTGGTGTAGGGTCAGGTTCAATAACAATTACCCTTAAGCATGAGCCATCCAAAGATGCTCCAGGAGTTTCTGATGGAGATATTTCGGAAGCAGGCGGAGAGACTGATATAGAGGTTACTTTTCCTATAGATGTTCAATAATTCTAAGCTATGCCTTTGCATTATATTTTGGTTTAGTTTTCTAAGCCTGCAAAGTCAGGAATGTAATTTATCGGTCAAAGGCATTACTCAAGATGCTATTACTGGGCAAAAACTTCCTTTTGTAAACGTTTTATTAAAGGAATCAAATGAAGGAACCATCTCTAATGAAGATGGTTCCTTTTCTTTTGACAAACTGTGCGTTGGGCATTATCACTTTGTGTTTTCGCACATAGGATGTGATCCTGTTCAGGTTCATCTCGATCTTCAGAAGGATTCTACTCTTCAGGTTTTTTTAGCTCATCATACCACATCATTGAACGGGGTTGATGTTAAGGGAAACAGACCAAAGCAAGAACAGCAGCCTGTTGTTGTTATTAGTAGGCAAACTATTGAAGATAGAAGTAATAAGAATTTAGCAGGGTTATTAGAAGACCAATCAGGAATTCACTTAATTAAAAATGGCAATGGTATTGCTAAGCCTGTAGTTCAAGGGCTGTACGGTAATCGTTTGACTATTTTAAACAACGGTATTGTGCAAAGTGGTCAGCAATGGGGAAATGATCATAGTCCAGAAATTGACCCTTTTTCAGCAGACAAAATTACCGTAATTAAAGGAGTAAGTGCTCTTTCTTACAGCGGGGGAAGTATGGGAAGTGCTATCTTGATAGAACCAAGTAGAATTGTGCAAGACCCGCATTTACATGGTCAAATAGGCTACCTTTTTGAAAGCAATGGCCGTGGCCATACGATGAATATTCGTCTTCAAAAATATAGTCCTAAAATTGCTTGGAGATTGAGTGGTTCTTTGAAAAAATATGGAGATAAAAAAGCGGCGACATATTTTTTAAATAACTCGGGTACGGAAGAAGGAAACCTATCTATTCAACTTGAAAAATCATGGAAGGATAAGGTCACATTAGAAGTTTATGGAAGCACATTCAATACCCGTTTAGGGATTTTACGTGGTTCTCAAATTGGAAACTTAACCGATTTATTACTTGCATTTAATCGGCAAGTTCCATTTTATACAGAGGAGGAGTTTAGCTATCAAATACTAGCACCTAAACAACACGTTTCACATCATTTTTTAAAACTAAAGACAAGCTATTATTTTTCTGATAAAAATTCATTGGAAACAATAGTTGCAGCTCAATTGAATAAGCGAAAAGAGTTTGATATTCGCCGAGGGGGCCGTTCTATAATTCCTAGTTTAAGTTTAGCTCAAATTACATTAAATACAGCTTTAAAATATACGCACGATTTTCAAAAAAACGTACAATTAAAACTTGGTCATCAAACCATTATTACTGACAATACAAATAATCCGGAAACTGGAATATTGCCACTTATTCCTGATTACTCTTCTATTCAAAGTGGAGTTTATGCGATTCTTACTAAAAAGTTAAAAAAAGTATTGCTTGATCTAGGGGGTAGATATGACTACACGTTTCAAAATGTTGCGGCAATAAGTAATTCTTTACCCAGAAGAATTGAAAATTATAACAATAACTTTCATGGAGTTACTGGCTTTCTATCCTTAAGTTATTCTCTTTCTCCGCGACAATCGATAGGTCTAAATACTGGATACGCTATGCGTAATCCTGCCATCAATGAATTGTTTAGTAGAGGGCTACATCAAGGTGTTGGTGGAATAGAAGAGGGCGATATAAACCTAGAGATGGAAAAGGCAATAAAAAATACCTTGTCTTATAAATATTTGCCCAATGAAAAATTTTCTTTTGAGGCTTTAGCATTTGCTCAATATTTTCAAAATTATATTTATTTAAACCCTGAGGACAAAGTTCGTTTAACTATTCGTGGAGCGTTTCCACTATTTAGTTATAAGCAAACTAGCGCACTTATCTATGGGGTAGACTTATCATCTACTCTTACATTTGCCAAGTCTTTTTATTCCCGACTAAACTATAGTTTTATTAGAGGAAAAGATACAGGCATCAATGCTCCTTTGGTATTTATTCCTCCAAATAGCTTCTTCGGTAGCTTGAGTTATCGAGTGAAAAAGCGGAGTACAACATCGATAATTGAGGATATAGAGTTTGAAGTTAGTAATCGGTATGTGTTTAGGCAAAATTACTTGAACGCTGATCAAGATTTTGTGGCTCCACCACCAGGATATAATTTGCTTGGTGCAAAAATTTCTGCGAATATCAGTAGTTCAAAGGTCGGTTATCGCTTATTTGTTCAAGTTGAGAACTTGCTTAATGCTTCTTATCGAGATTATTTGAATAGACAACGGTACTTTGCAGACGATTTGGGTATTAGTTTTACTCTGGGGGCTCAGTTGAAGTTTTAATTATATTGTTTTATATTTAAAACATGCGAAAACCCGATCCACACGTGCTGTCAAAGTCAACATTTATGTCTGGACTTCAGTGTGAAAAAAAACTTTTTTTAAATAAGTATCAAAGACATTTAAAAGGCGATTTAACAGCTGCCCAGCAAGCTATCTTTTCACAAGGTACTGCCGTTGGAGATTTGGCTTGCCAGCTTTTTCCCGGAGGGGTCGATTGCACTCCTGCTAGCTATTTTGATTTTCAGGCGGCTGTTGTCAAAACGCATGAGTGTATAAATGCTGGTGAAACAGTTATTTATGAAGCTGCTTTTCAGTTTGATGGCGTGCTTGCGGCTATGGACATGCTAGTTAAGTCAGATGAGGGTTGGAAAGCATATGAGGTAAAGAGCTCAACCAGCGTTTCTGACACATATAGGATGGATGCAAGTCTCCAATATTATGTCATTACGAATTCGGGAATCCCCTTAAAAGACATAGCCATTGTTCATATCAACAACCAGTATACAAAGAGAGGGGAAATAAATATCCAGGAATTGTTTACGATTCATTCTATTCATGAGGACGTCTTGCAACGTTTACCGTCGATTCCTTCTGAAATCAAAAGGCTTAAAGATATAATTACCGACAAAAAAGAACCATCTATACCAATTGGCCCCCACTGTACTTCTCCTTATACTTGCGATTTTAAAGAGCATTGTTGGCAAAAAATCCCGGCTTATTCCGTTTTTGATATCAAGTATGCCCGCGGCGTCGATTGGAAACTATATCAAAAAGGCATATTAAAAACGAGTGATATACCTGATGACTATCCACTCAATCCAAGGCAAAAAATACAAGTTTCAGCCGATAAAACAGGTGTTTCGATAATAGATAAAAATGAGATTAGCAGCTTTCTTGAGACTCTTCAATATCCCATTTACCATTTAGACTTTGAAACCTTTTCAACGGCCGTGCCAGCGTACAACAATAGTCGTCCATACCAACAATTAGTATTTCAATATTCTTTGCATAAACAAGAAACGTCCAATTCGAATGCTGAACATTTTGAGTTTTTAGCTGACCCTGCGCTTGGCGATCAAAGAGAAGATCTGATTAAGCAAATGATTATTGATTGTGGTGATTACGGCGATATTTTGGTATACAATATTGGATTTGAGCGTGGGAAAATGAATGATCTAGCGATACAATTCCCAAAATATGCAAATGCACTTCAGCAGTTGATATCTAGACTTAAAGATTTAATGCTTCCTTTTCAGCAAAAACACTACTATACTCCTGCAATGAAAGGCTCATATTCGATAAAACATGTTTTGCCTGCTTTGGTCCCATCCTTAAGTTATAATGATCTAGAAATTAAAGAGGGTGGCACTGCAAGCAACACTTTTTCACAAATGGTACAAGGAAACTTTGAAGGGAACATTAGCCAAACAAGATTGCACCTTTTGAAATATTGCGAGCGGGATACATGGGCTATGGTCAAGATTTTAGAAAAGCTATACCAACTTTAACATATTACTGCACTTAAAATCTACCTTCTTCCACACCAAATGCTTCTTTCAACTTATCAGCATGATCACCATCACTTATTATGACGAGGTAATCATTTTCTAATATTGTCATTGGATGGATAGGGTTTTTATAAAGTTTCCCATTTTGATAGACACCCAATAACACACTTGAGAAATCTTTTCGCATATTAGAAAAAGTAAAATCATAGTCTTTATTTAGGTAAGGATTTTCCTTATTGACTCGAAGTTCAATCATGTCAAAATCATCACTTTTCTCAGCAGAGGCCATTAAATCTTCAGTAAAAGAGGCTACGTCAGGTTCAAAAATATAACTAGCGACCAATTTAGCGGCAATTTCTTCTCGTGAAACAGCATATAAAACACCAGCTGATCGAAACGTATTTTGGAAATTAGTATTATTTAGCGAGACAATAATTTCGAGATCTTTGAACTGATTTTTGAGGTCTAAAATATACACCAACATCTCGGTATCACTATCAAGATTAATAAAAACTTTAGCGGATTTTGAAATATTTACCTTGTTCAAGACATCAAAATTATTGTAGTCTGTATACAAAGTAAAAACAGCACTGTTGTCATAAGTTTCAGCAATAGTATCTACATCATTTTTATCATTCGTTACCACAGCTACACGGATACCAGTTGCTACGATCTGTTTTAAAATATTGTCTGAAAATTTATTGTAACCAATCAATACAATGTGGTTTTCCATTTTTGTGCCAAATAGACCATTTTTCTTATCTTCCATATATTGTGTTAATTTAACTGTTAATTGGCTGATTAAATAACCAAGAACGCCTAGGCTGCTAAAAACAAAAATTAGACCTATTATTTTGCCAAGAAAAGATACTGGATAAAAATCTCCATAGCCAACAGTAGACAAGGTTACAAGAGAATACCATATAGCATCAAACATGTTGCTTATGGATGCACCCTCTACATTTTTTTCACTAAGTACAAGTATATATAAGAGAAGTATATATACTAGAAAAGCGATTAACCCGGTTTTGATTTTTTTCATTAAGTGACAATTAGTCCAATATTGAATGCCTTACCACTTAAAGATTTTCCCGAAAACTGTTCTAATTATTCCACGACCAATTTTTCGTTCAACTCCCCCTTTGGTGAGCGGCACTCCTGTTTTGTGAGCGATTGAGCTTTTTAAGCCTGTAATACCTATCAATCGTTTAAGAGAAAAAGATATCCCTAATTTTTTTCCAAAACCAAACATGATATTATTTATAAAATTCAAAGCTTTATGCCAGCCTCTTTTAACTTTTCTTTAGTAGGTATTTTTATAATTGCAATCTTTTTCACACTTAGTTTAATTAATTTTTAAAGACTAATATTATAATCTATATCGTTTGATTAGTTCGTCTTTTATTGAATTATCCTTATCAAATGAATACTCATCATAGTATTCATCATCATCACTTTTTTTAAACATTTCCCCAATTATTGCTAGAGGCTTGATGGAGTATACTAGCTTTTTTAATTTTGTTTCATCTGATTCAAAATCGACTAAAATACTTTCAACAACAGAGTTGTACCAATTTGCTTCCTCATTATAGTATTCGTTATCATCTGTTTGTCCCTGCGGCTCAAATCCATTACTAAATGAATACTCCATAATTGATCTAAATGCCATATCCAATTCTTGCTGTGAGGCATAATAACTTACTTCAGAACTAATGATTTTCTGCATATCCCATCTTCCACCACCATCTTCACTTGCATATTGCCTAGCTTCTTCAAACTTAAAATTTGTAATACAATCTTCCATACTGTCACATCCTCTTTCTGAAGACTTAAGTGCGCCATCAGCACCCATAAATGCACCGCCTATCAAATAAACGAAACCAGAACCAATAAAAAACACTACATAGAACGCAATTATTACTCTTCGTTTCTTTTCTGCAATCCATTTCAAAAATGGAACTACTTTTGAAATCAAACCAGCTGATTCGGTTTTAATGGAGTGCGTTAGGCTGTCAAGATATAATTCAAATTCGTCTTGATCTAGCCCTTCATTTACAGCACGTGTTATTAATATTTTTCTTTCCTTACTTGAAATTTTACCGTCAGCCAGTGAGGCGTCTATTAACTTTTTTAGTTCTTCTGAAGTAGTCATATAGTATTTAGTTTTTTGTTAAAAAAATTAGTCAGTATTCATTTCTCCTTTAAATAGCTTCGAGCCAGAGGAGAATAAGCGTATTAACCATGGTGACTCATCGTGCTTGTACTTGGCCAACAATTTTTGGTTACCTTCTATTTGTGTTTCTGCTTCTAATTCCGCCATTTTCACCTTGTAATCATAAGCTTGCTGTGCTTCCTCTCGCACAAATTCTTTATCAGCTTTCACCATTGCTATTTCATCTTTATAAACTTGCATTTTTTGTTCCCAATCTCTCTTAGCCGTAGGGTTGAGTTTTTTCAGATATTGCGCATACTCTTTTTGAGCATCTTCAAAACATTCTGATTTACTGTCAATCATTGAATAATAATGCATTGCCTCAGCATTAAACCCTGAAGCACTTGGGTCGTTATATTTCCCTAATTCCGCTCGCATTTTTGCTAATAATTCATTACATAAATCATTTAGCGATGCTTGGAAATATTCTGTTTTTTTAGTCTGAATGGCCGTAAAACAATCAGCAGCCTCCTTAGGCACTGTCTTCAAAATTGTAAAAGCATTTTCATAATTTCTCATTCCTGCTTCGGCTTCCGCTTCGCTCATTAGTGTGGAACAATTGGATTCAAAATATTCAATGATTTTACTCTCCGAATCAAGAAGAAAATCAATAAATTTTTGGTTTTCAAAACTAATATTTCTTATACCACTTATAAATGCCTTTTCAGGAGAGTCGCCTACTCCTTTAAATTCGGTTTTGTAAGAGTTGAAAACTGTTTCGTCTACAACATCAACAACCATAACATTGATTTCATAAGTATTTGCATACTTAGGGGGAGCTGTTGCTGTGATATCTTGCGTTAGTAGGCTTACACTTGGTCCCACTACAAATCTAGGATTTGAGCCTTCTCCACCATAGCCTATTTTGGTGATACCAGCATTCAATCTATCCTTCATTAACTTACTTCCTGAAGCACCTAGTTCTTTATATTCTGGTGTGAATGGGGTTAATTTTATCGTCATTTTTTCAGATAAATCAATGGCGCTAGAACTTTCAGCTTCTCTGGAACCTTTTGTAACCGCACCAGTAGCAAAAACGTCATCTGTTTTGCTGGCTGGCTTACTCGTTGTACTTTTTTCTTCAGCTTCCGAGCAAGCCGCAAAAAAAAGTACAACAAACATTACGATGGTTATATTTTTAATTGTTTTCATAATTTTAATTTATTTGTAGGAAGGCATCTCCCAAGCTTTGAGTTTTATTAGAAACATCGAGTCCACAACCGTTTTTCAAGCCTTTCTTTAGGTCTTTGGCGAAGTCATATGCGGTATAGGAGTTGCCTGATTCATCTTGAGTGTATATTCTTACGTTTGTAAAAAACATTTCTGTTCCAGTGTTTTTAACCATTTTGTAGGTAGAATTCACTGTATTTTCTTTGAGCCAAGATACTACTCGCTCACCAATTTCTTCATCTCCACAATCGTCATCAATAGCGATCATTGAACTATTCATAACAGCTACTCTTAAAGTTACTTCAATACCATTAGCCAAAAGGTCAATAAAATGGGTGGTTATGCCTGCAGATAAATCATCTATTGCTGAAGAGAAATCTTCTTTTACTAAACCCGGCACATCGTTATTCTCAGAGGTTTTACCCACATTAGCACGTGTTACGGATGCAACTGATTTATTGGTGTAAACATCTAAGCACTTAACAATGTAGGTAAGTGTTTTATTTATATTTCTAGAAGTAGGATCTTGCTTCAATTCATAATCCAATTCAATTATGTAATCTGGCTTTGCAGTATTCATAAGCTCTGATCTAAGATCTCTAGCAACACCTTCCATGTTATCCATTGCATTATTGCCATTGATTAATTTCATGGTTTGCTCTAAATTCTCTAAAGAAAATCCTTTGGAAGAAAACCCACTTTCAATTTCAGCAATAACAAACTTTAGTTCAGAATCTTTAATAAATGACTTCATGTAGTCTCTTGAGTATGATGTTACTCCTTGGTTCTCGATTTCCTTTAAACAATCCATTCGCTTTAACATGGCATCTGATGGAATAACCATAACACTTGGCAAACTTTGCGAGATAGCATTTGATTCCTTTTTTGCTTTTTTTGCAGCTGCATTTGTTGGCAACATGGAGTTGCCTTGCGACCCCGAATCTCCGCAAGAAATACACATAATAAATAAAATAGGGATGAGTAAATACGTTTTTAACATGATCTTTTTTTTAGTGATTACAAATATATATTTTTAATTAATAATTTCATTAGTGGAGTGTACTAAAATTAAAAAACCCCAAGT
>MDSX01019602.1_pt1 | contig 17203 bp, 11 predicted proteins | sample 811141 | NCBI WGS metagenome assembly MDSX01 (sample SAMN05326642, study PRJNA326480) | marine metagenome | isolation source: seawater | place: Atlantic Ocean: South East | collected 2010 | reverse complement strand
TGATTAGGGCCGCATTGGTCTTTCTGTTGTTCTTACTCATATAACTCCCTCGACGTTTCTTGGGTATCGCGGCCACCTGACGACCTGTTATGAATGCTACTACTGAGCAAAGGGGTAATTCGTTGTACTGCGCCGGTGGTGGTTGTTTCACTCTCCACAAATGATTGCAGAGGTGAACAAACCTTAATCACAAAGTAAATCCATCTTTTTGATCTTCATCATCAATGCCCGCAATTCTAGTCTGGCCATCGGAATCGACGAATTCTCCCGCCTTAACTACAGAACCATAGAGATCTGATTCAGTAACTGATGTACGATTCAACATACTTTCACCTAGAGCATTACTTAAGTGATTGATTATAGATTGAAGAGCATCAATTGATCGATCTCTCTGATCGGCTCCTATTTCATGATCAGAATATCTTGCCTCTTCGAATATTGAAAACAAGATATCGAGATCTTCAGGAGGAGTAATACCTCCAAGCATAGTATTCACAGCATCTTCGAATTCACGGGTTGTTTCGTATACTTTCTTCATAGCGCCTTTGCTTCGGAAAAAGCGGACTAAATCTTTGTAACAATCAAATATTGTAGCGATATAGTCGTTAGAGGCTTTTAGAGACATCAATGAATCGGTTAGGATACCACGGATTATTTCAATTCGTCTTCTTTCATTATAATTTCTATACATTATCGCACCAATTAAAAGTACGAATGAGAACATTATTCCTAAAACAGTAATTACTCTAAATGTCCAAAAATTAGCTCCAGAAGTATCTGACACATCGCCAAGATAAATGGTTGGTGTACTATTCAAGAATTCTTCTTGGAAGAAAGAAGATTCTTGGAAATGAACTAATACTCTCCATTTACCGTCTATCGCTCTTTCTACACCTTGGGCATCTCCCGCAACATATTTTCCTGCATATAGGAAACTAAAATTCGCTTCGCCTTTCTCATTAGTTACGGAATACTCAACATTATTTGTTTCATAGCCGGTACCATTCCAAAATTGGAATGTGAAAATAACTGTCTCGCCTTCTACAGATACATCAAGACGGTCTCTCAATATCGAAACCTTTCCTGTAATTTCATCTCCTACTTGATAACCTGAGGAACTAGCCCAATGATCTTTCAGAAGAATATCAACTTTGCTTCTAACAAGTACTTCTATGTCCTCATATGAACCATTGACTACAGGGGTCGTTTCAGCTTTACAGCCGCCTGGTAATTCCTTAGTAGGTTCATAAGCAATTCTTATTGTGCGGAATCCTTCTAATTTCTGACCACTTGGTTCGACTCCCTTTCTACTTGGATTATCATCAGGGTCACCTGAGTACCATTCAATCTCACCAGTACCATCTTGTGTAATTGCTGTTGCAAATGGCCTTGTATTTGTCTCCGGATCTAGATAAATATTGAGACACTTGCCACCAACTGGATTTCCGTTAACTTGAGCTAGCATCGCATCAATATGGAATGATTCTTTGAGATAAAGTACTGGGAAAACAGTACCGTTTTGGAATCTATAAGTGTCTATATCTGTTCGGAATGGACCTACTTCTTGAACAGTCATTGTTGAATTAGAAAAGACTGGGAAGAATTTAGTTATACTTGAATTACTATATCTATACTGATCTCCGGTTTCATATGAATAATAATTCACAGTAACTTTCGCTTGTCCTGCCTGAATATCATTCAATGGACAAATAATGGAGAAAAACCCACTAGAGTCAGTGACTCCGCCATTACAAGCTTTGACACCTAATTCTGTACCTACCATTTCATACTGAACTTGTATGGGTCTATTTGATAGATTTGTATTTAATTCATCAACTAATTGCCCGGTGACTGTCATTGGTTTATCGATAGGTTGACCTGTTAACTGATCTATTTCGGAAGTATACACAATTTGGTTATCAACTGTTAATTGAGTGCCACCAATTAGACTGAATCCTTGTCCATTATACTGGAACACTTTACGATAATGGTCACTATTGAGTACCTGTGCACAAGGATCCCATGCTCCTGAAATTGAAAGCATTTGTTGGTCTATTGGATCGCATCCTTCATGTGGTAAGTTTTCTGAAAATCTAACAATCACATTAACTGGCCCAAAACCATCGGGAAGGAATGATAGAGGGTCGTCTCTTAGTAACTGAGGATCTAGTAACAATGCATGATTTATTGTTCCCGCATTAGGGCAAAGAGTTTGAATAATCTGTCGATGTACCGTTTGATCGAAATCTACTCCTTCTAATATGACTAATACTTCGCCTCCATTCTCGTCACAGCCATCTAAAAGTTCCCCCTTATCTTTTATCGCTGCTGTTCTATTGTCGTCAGTTACTTGAGCAGTGAATTCCCAATAATCGCCACTAGATAATCTGTTTTCAGTAGTACTTTGAAGATCAATGAAGGTTCTTGAAACCACCCAAAGTTCAATTCCAGAAGAGCTGCCTTGACGATAAGTATCGCCCGGATAAGTGAAGTTCAATGAGAAATTCCCTAATTCATGCATGTCATCTATTGTCAGATTAATTTTGAATACTCCATTCAAATCAGTTACTGCAACATCGCTTGTTCCATCGGCAGACCACGTGTAGTTGACTGGTGCATCTCTTACTGGTTGGTATGCATTATCTATTACTCGTGCTTCAATCGTAGTATTTTGGCCTCGATATAATCTAGGAATATTATTCAATTGGAAGTCTGTTGTACCTATGACTGAAACGTTAACGTATGCCCCTGTAGGAGCTAGTACTGCTGATTGATTACCAGTAAAGTAGTAGTTTGAATTAGTGAAATCTGCACGGATACCAAATACTCCAGCTGGATATTGAGAATACCATGTCCAGTTATAATCGAATAATGCTTCGCCATTTACCATATCAGGAACTCTGGCAAATCCTGTTTCTTGGGCGCCAGCAAATACTCCATTACCATCTACATCAACCTGTAATGCCATTGCATCATGAGGCCATGCAGTCATTGTTCTATTCCAAACTGTACCAATTACTCTGAAAGTCTCACCAGTAAACATTTCGGGGACTATTTCACAACGAACATCACTAGACGGATCTAAGGGATTAATTGGTCCACAAGGTGGCACATTGAAATCTCCACCATTTTGCATAGCAATAAACCAATGAGTACCATTAGAAGATATGAATGAACGTAAATTTGCCGCCTCGCCAGTGAGTCCTTGAGGCGTTCCATCCCAAAGCATTGGATATTGCTTTCCAAGACTTACATCACTATATTCCAAGCCAGCATTTGCTAACGATGGGGCGTGGAATAAAGCTCTCCATGCGCCGAAAGATGCTCCTGTGAACTGGGTAGAGTCATAGAAATATACTGGACGGATAGAAGGAGTAATGATATCTGCTTCAACATACATTCTGTGCATAGATCGTATAGCGAAAGAATCAGTTTCATCTCCTTCAAGATAAGGCCATGGCATTTCTGCGCCTAAATCAGGACGTGATTTACCAATGAACATATAATCGCCAATTGGTAGGCTTGTATTTGTATATTCATAAATTCCTACAACACTATGTTTCTTGGAAGTATTATCCCATACAATTTCTTCATATGCACCAGGTATCATACCTACGCCGTTATCAATAGTTGAATTCCATTGAACTTGTTTCCAAACACCTTGACTGCCACTTGTCTGAACGAATGAAAGTGAAATCCATCCATTTGAATCGGCTCTATATCCGTATCCGTATCCATCAAAGACTGTTGGATGTGTAATATTACCAAATGGGCCTCCATGGACTGTAAATGATACCGGAGCATGAGATAATTTATTGTCAAATATTCCTCGGTCCCAATCAGCAGCATAATGCACTTTATAATCGACGAACAAGGGTTGTTCATCGCTACGGAAGTATGTCCATGCAACGTAATCTATTGTTGTATTAGCCCGTACTTCTGTTGGTACTGGTTCAGTAGATGAACCATCGTGAATAAACATCTCAGTAACTTCGGCATATACATGATAAGTAGTATTAGAACCAACAGGTAGATCTTCGGGGAATAAGAATTGTCCGACTATGAATTTTCCATCCACATCTGTTAAGACGTCAACTGTTTCTACTGCAGAAGTACCATTACTAATCCAGGCTATATGGACTTGTACAGGTAAATTCTCTGCAGGTGTAAAAACTCCTAAATCCAAGTCTAGCCAACTTACAGTCCCATTAAATTTAGCAGCATATAAATTATCCAACCATAAAACTTCGGGAGAGGTTAAAGTAATTCTAGTAGGTATTTTATCATCTTCGTCTAAGATACCATCATTATCATTATCCCAGTCAGAAGAATTGCCATCTTCCTCTTCTAATTGATCCCAATCTAAGTCAGTTCTATTATCTGCATCGTCATCTTCATCTATTGCATCTGGACCTGTAGTAGGGTCGGAAGGATTTGCAATACCTTCGCCGCCTCCAAAGTCATCATGATCCCATGGATTTGTAGATTCGCTATCATATCGAGATGGCCAAAGCATAATTTCGTCTATATCATGCATTCCATCTGAGTCATCATCTAGGTCTAAATCATCTCTAATTCCATCATTATCATGATCCCACGCTGAAATAAATGGTGTTGCAGTATTGAGCTCGATTTGGTTCTGAATTCCATCTCCATCCCAATCGTTATCCGCCCAATTTGGAATACCGTCGTTATCATGATCCCAGGTCATCTGTTCCTCACCAGTAAAACATAGAAGTTCTTGATCTACATCTAGTACTCCATTATTATCGTCATCTGGATCTTCTCCATCAGGAATCCCATCATTATCATTATCAACATCATAATATTGTGGGAAAAGAAGTCCTTGTCCAAGAACTCCTTTATCGTGAACCGCTTGGAAGAATCCATCTCCATCTGGATCTGTATCTGTTCCATCATCATCATTATCTTCACAATTTGTACCTGTGTAGAAATTTCCTGGAGGGAGAGTCCCAGAATCATCGTCAAGATCATCATTACTATCTATTTCGAAATAATCCCAAATACCATCAGAGTCATCATCGATATCCCAGTGGTCATAAATGCCGTCAAAATCATCATCTAAATCTGCAGTATCATTGAACAAGCATTGCGGCTCCATATTTCCTGAAACGGGAGCTCCGCAATCATCGTCTGGATCGACATCATTATTCAATAAATCAGCCCTCTCATCTGGGAAGAAATTGGCATTAGAGTCTGCATTCCACTGGAAGAATCCATAATTAAGACCAATGTAAGCAACCCATAAATCACGATTATCTTTCATCTGATTGTAAGATACTGCCGCTGTTGGGCTTACTCCACTGGAAGGATCGAATGTGAAATGGAAGCAATTCTTGTTACATGTCCAAGCACCTTGAGAATTACTACCGTTGTAAGCTCCATCGCTATAATCTGATGAAGGCCTAGTACTATAGGGGGAAGTATACTCTACTTGATTTGCACGAGTTGGTGTGACCAATGGTGCACCATAATACCAAGCATAGAATATACCACACTCATGATCTATTGCTTGAGGTGTTTGTGGGACATATATCCAAAATAATGTCGCTCCACAAGAATTGTTGTCAAATGATCCACCGAACTTAATGTCATTGACATCTAATACTGCATCATTTCCTTCGTCTTGATCCCACCAATCAGGCAACCCATCGGCATCTTGATCAACATCTATTCCATTAATTAAAGAGTCTCCATCAATATCTATATCGAAGAAGTTACCTCCATTGTATGGACTCCACTTTTGTATAACATACCAATACATTTCCGGGATTTGTCCACTAACTGTTGGTGCTGCGCTATCGAATCCATTGTAATCCAATATGAAGCCATTGTCACTAGTAAATGGGTTGAACATCCAAGATTGATTCCAGTACATCTCATAGACTATTGGGAATGAATATAATTGATCGTCTTCGGAACCATCTAGGAAATCCCCATCATTGGTTGGATAACTGCTATCAAAAGGATCTGTTGCATCTAAATCTTGTATTCCACAGTTTCCATCGTCAGGATCATAATAATCAGAAATACCGTCATTATCATCGTCCCAATCTACATCATTTGCTAGACCGTCTCCATCTACATCTGTATCAATATCATTAGGGCCATCATCTCGATATTTTGAACCATTTAGTAAATGTAAATCGTTATCATCATCGAGATCGCAATTATCATCGATATCCAACCAGTCATAAATTCCATCGTTGTCATCGTCGATATCTTCCCAATTATTCATTCCATCTTCATCCCAATCATTGAATCCTGTGTAAGATTTGCGCTTTAAGAAACAATTATCATCTGGGTTTGAAGGATTCGGGTTTGCTAGGCTTGGACAATCCCACGTATCTACAGTACTCTGAGGAACAGTTGGGAATACGTCTTCTTCATTTATCTGTCCGTCATTATCTAAATCCCAAGGTAAATCACTAGAGTCGACTAGAGTCCCTCCGACTGAATTATCGGGTACTGGAACACCACCCAAATCTGTATCCAGCCAATCCCACACTAAATCATAATCTTGATCAATTACTCTGTAACGATCATCATCAAGGTCTCTGTCATAATCTATTTCACAATCTATGCCCGGAGTTAGAATAAGGCCCGGAGTAAAGAAGTTTTGAGCTTGTATGGGATAGTCGCCTATCGTATCTCCATTGGTATCTGTTTGAATACAAGTATCAGGTATTCCATCATTATCGTCATCAACATCGTACATATCTGCTAACCCATCATTATCATCGTCAGTATCGGATGAATCTGGTGATCCGTCATTATCATTATCTGGATCTAGGAAGTTTGGTATACCATCGCCATCTAAATCACCATCTTGGATTGAATTAAATGATTGAATCTTAGGATGCCATGCTTTTTCTCTTTCAACAAAATCAACACCACCTACGTAATCTCCATAATAATCACTGCCTGTGAATGATGACGCTACTACGGTAATATTTCCTTGAGAACTTGCACTCACAGCATTATTCTGATATGAAATATCTGCTGTATCATTGAATTGGAAGCACCAAGTGTTAGTGTCTGCGCATGAAGGTGAAGTACTACCAGTTGGATTTGAAGGTATTACCGGACTGGAGAAAACGCTACCTTGAGCGAGTAAAAAGTGATCTTCTCCAGAGCTATCTGTATTTGTCCACATTATTGTGTCTCCTGTCTCAATAGTCAAATTCTCAGGTAATATATTGCCATTATTTGCTAAATTTACGATATGAAGTGTTGGCCCAGATGCCCATTCAACCCAGTCCGACCAAAGGTTACCCACAGTGATATTCGATGTGATTGCAGCATTCCAAGGATGTGCGTCCCATAAATCCTGTATACCGTCATTATCATCATCTAGATCAAAATAATCTTGGAGACCATCGCTATCAAAATCACATGGCCAAGTGAATTGATCTATTCGGCCGTCGTTATCGTCATCTTCGTCATAAGATCCCGCCCCTGTGCCATCAATGTCATCATCGGTAACTCCATCGTTATCATGATCTAGGAGATTTTGATCTATTCTGTATCCAATACCAACTTGAGTTTGGGTCCAAGGATGAACTGTTGTAGGAGATACATATCTATCTTCAGTATTATTCTGAGGGTCTGCTCCTTGGGACCAATCAATAGGGCCTTCTAATAGTCCGTCATTATCGTCATCCCAATCGAATTCATCTTGTATTCCATCATTGTCATGATCAAAAGGATCAGTACCATAGCAGCCATCGAATCTTTCAATTAGATCATTTATCCCATCATTATCATCATCTAAGTCGTTCAAATCTGAGATTCCGTCGTTATCATGGTCTTCAGTATCTGTTTCCTCCAATAAAAATCCATAACTTGAATCTATTGCCAAAGCTGTAGCATCTGAAACTTTACCATAAACTGCTAATGGGTCATGGTACATTGGATCTGTGAATGCCGGATGAGAAAATGGATTCTCCCCTCCAGGTTGTATTTCATTGCTCTCAGCCATCGGTCCGTTGGCTATGTCTATTTGTTGAAATGCGGTCCTCTGTAGTACAGGTCCCCAAGATGATTCCTCCTCTTGATATGGTTCGAAATCTTGGAATGAATACATTTGTGTACTAAATAACATGATAAATACCATTAATCCAGCAACAATACTTTTTCTAGAGCCTTCTAAACTTATGTTTCCTAATAATTTACCAATCATCGTGACCACCGAAGTATATTGGCTACTTATGAATCACTTATCAACGCACACCCCAATTTACTAACGAATGTATCAACGAGATGTTTTAGTATCATAGTTCGGCCAAACCTTGCATTCAAATGTGGAATATTCTTCCGACGTTTTAATGACAGCCTTGAGGACAGTGATGAATTCAAAAATTCATCGAGCAACCGTTACTGAAGCAGATGTAGATTATATAGGTTCAATAACCATAGATTTAGACTTAATTGAAGCGGCGAATATAGCGGAGTGGGAAAAAATAGATGTGCTGAATATTACTAATGGTTCGCGCTTACAAACTTATGTTATACCTGCAGAAAGGGGCTCTAAAAAAATCTGTATTAATGGGGCTGCTGCTCATCTAACTCATCCTGGAGATTTAGTCATTTTAGTGACTTATAAAGGGATTGAGGAGAGAGATATTGAACATCATAAGCCAACAATAATACACGTCAATAGCAATAATGATATTATCGAAAATAATTGATTAAATTCGGTGATAAGGGAGACCTTTGATTATACTACATGCACGGTATAGTTGTTCCAACAAAACAACAGCAGCTAGTTCATGAGGAAGAGTGATTTTCCCTAAAGATAGTGATTTAATATTACTACCATGAATACCAAAACCGTTTGGTGGCCCTACAACTAAATGTACTGAATTAGTAGAAATTATCCATTTTTTCATTTTTTCGGAGTATCCAACACTATCGAGATGTTCTCCTTTTTCTTGTAAAAGTAATATCGTATCTTTCCCTGACTTTTTGATTATATTTTCAAGATACTGCCCTGGATCAGTTTCATTTCTATGCTCAATTACCTGAATACCTTCAGAAGTCAGCCTATTAGCATAATCCGATATTGCCGTTCGAAAGGAGGGGTCTTTTGCTTTACTGTGTAAATGAACGAACACGCGCCCCATGGCTATCCGATAGATAGGCCCTCTTTCATTGATTCGCAAAGCATCAAGAAAGAGGACCTTGACGCAAGTTCGATTCAGATGAGCTGGTGGCCGTTCAAAAGAAAGAAAAAAGTGGTTCATGAAGAGCCACATATCAAAGGAACTAGGCTATGGTTACAAGATTTAAGAGAAATATCTGAGAAGAATTTTGACAATCCTGCAGAAGGTCAAAGATTGATTCGACAAATGCAAGTAGAATGGACTGACGATTACAAAAATGGAGAAGTAACTGAAGAGTTATTATCGGGCTTAGATAGAAGGGCATTTAGACTTTTAAGAGCGGATGCGGACGAATGGTTGAGATGGTTAGATGACGAAGATTTTTGGATGCCCGGCTGGGGCGTTGAATCAATTGAGTGATTAGTATGTTGTATTGGATTGTTTTATTCGGGGCTATGGGAGTCACTGTTTTTTGGTATAGTAGAAAACAACCTTTTCCGGAAATTAGTAGTAGATTTGCCCTATTCTTACTACTCATTTCGGTTATTTTATGGCTTGGAAATACTGCTCCTAGAGGAGGGGGGAATGATTTGTTTCCTGCTTACCTAGCATCGATTACAGGAGGTAGTGCGGTAATATATGGTGTCATAAAAATGTCCGTAACTAAAGATGATGTTGTTGTAGCACCATTTGGAGGTATTTTATTCTGTGTAGGTTCTATAACTCTACTCTCCGAAAGATGGAGTGGTGCGGATCAACTTGAACAAATTGGTTCATTTATTTTGGCATCAATATTAGTTAGTCTTGAACTATATCTGATTTTCCGAGGGCTAATTATTGGTGTTCAAGGAATTTCATGGTCAAAATCCGGCCTAAGACAAATAAGTAGAGGATTGATACATGGCAATAATGGAGCAATATCACATTTCGAAAAATCTTGGGACATGGAAGAGCAGTGGATTAATGCTATGAGTCATGCAGCGTTAGCGTTGATTTATGAAAAAGAGAATAATGAGAAATCTAGAATGGAACATGTTTTACAACTAGAAAAAATTGGAGGATGGGGAGCAGTAGATGAAGCATGGACTGAAACCATAAGAAAATTTCTAGGTTTGAATTAATGCTACAGACGATTATTCATATTGTCTAACCCTACCGGAGGTATTGTATGGTTCGGATAACTAAGGTTCACACTGGCGGCGGAGATGGCGGAGAAACTTCTCTAGTAGATGGTACGCGTGTTGGAAAAGAACACCCTAGAGTATCAATTTACGGTACAATTGACGAGGCGAACTCAGCAATTGGAATCGTGCGTTCGGAGATAAATAATAGGTCCGAAATTATTGAACATCGCCTTATTGAGGCTGACCGAATGCTTGGTATTATTCAACAGGAGTTATTCGATGTGGGTGCTGAGTGCGCTTGTCCTCCCGGCGGTGTGCCAGAACAGATGTCGATAATCGATGCAGAAGCAGGAGAGCGGTTAGTGGAGGAAATGGATTATATGTTGAAAGATTTGGAACCTCTATCTTCATTCATACTTCCAACAGGAAATCCAATGGTTGCGCATTTACATATGGCTCGAACTATTGTTCGAAGAGCAGAGAGAGAAGCATGTACTCTTCGTGAAGAAGTTCGACATGAAGTTATCAGCTACCTTAACAGGCTTTCAGACCACTGTTTCGTTCTATCTCGCTGGCTTACAGGAGAAGAGGGAGAAACCCTCTGGACTCCCCTAGGTAAAAGATAGGGTGGAAAATTGAGTATCGAATCAGTAGGATTCGAGGGCGCCTTAATTAGTCTGTCTTTAATAGTGGCAATTGGTGCCCAAAATGCATTTGTAATAAGACAAGGATTATCTAATCGTCATGTCTTCCTTGTTTGTACAATTTGTGCATTTTCTGATGCTTTATTGATTAGTTTAGGAGTTTTTGGATTGGGAGAATTTCTTTCTAATTCTACTGAAATTACAGAAATAATCAAATGGGTGGCAATTTGTTTCTTAATCATTTACTCAATAATCAGATTTAAGTCAGCTTGGGATGGAAATGTTCTAGAAATTTCTGAAGACCAAAATCATTTTACAGCAAAAAAAACAGCCATTGTAACAATGGGTTTTACGTGGTTAAATCCTCATGTATACCTAGATACTACCGTACTTTTAGGGACCGCTTCTCTACAGTTCCAAGGTGATGAAAAAATTGCTTTTGCAATAGGAGCGATGAGTTCTTCTTTCTTATTTTTTTATAGTTTAGGATTTGGGGCTCGAAAACTTGCTCCTCTACTAAAAACAAAAGAGGCTTGGAAAATTATTGACTTTTCAATAGGCATTATTATGATATGGGTGGCAATGGGGATATATGGAAGTTGATTCAAAAAATATATCAGATATAATGATTTGATTCAAGATATTCTTTAGCAGAATTTAACAAATTAATTTCTTGATCAAATGTTACTTGTTCTATTGCTTCATCAAAATTTAGCCACATATAATTTATATGTTCATGGGATAATTTAACATTTAGTTGATCTGTTTTTGCTAAAAGCCAAAATACTTGTTTAGAAGTAGGGATACCTTTTAGAGAAAATGTATATTCAGTTCTTGAACTCCAACCATCAATCAAAGAAACTTTAGAGATTCCTGTTTCTTCTAACAATTCTCTTTGAGCGGTTGAAAAATTATCTAGATCTGAAGCTTCAACGTGTCCTTTAGGAAAGCTCCAATGCCCTTGAGGATATTGTAACAAAAGAACGCTGTCATAATTGATTAGAATGAAACCGCATGAAGTTTCCATGATTGACCGGAGAGGTCATTGATATTCAATTATAGCAGAGAGTAACGATACACAAACACAATTGAATAGGTGCATAGAGTTGGTGAATATGTCTGACGAAGCGTTGGCCCTAGATATTGACAATATTATTACAGATAATGATCTTGATGGTGTTGTAACTGGTGCAATATTAAGAAGATGGTGGCCTAATGCAAAAATTACATTTGGTCACCCTGGGAATTTACGTGCAGGTATGATGGATCATCTGATTAATAAAAAAACTGCTATTTGTGATTTGCCTAGGCATCCTAACTGTGGACTAAGTATAGATCATCATCAGTCAAATGAACCAAAAGAAGAAGAAATCGGCCCGATAGTACTATGGGAACAAACGCCAAGTGCAGCAAGAATAGCATATAATATTCTAAAAGAAAGAATCGACTTAGCTGATTTGACTGAAATGATGATATGGGTAGATAAATTAGATGGGGGTTCAATTTCTATTGAAGAGTTTATGGGAAATAATCCGGTATTATGGTTGGGCCGGATTATCGGAGATAGTGAGGAAATAACTATGAAAATTTTAATGAATATACAAAAACGTAAATCTATTGAAGAGATTTTATTAATACCGGAGATAAATGATAGATTGGAAGAAAGAAAAGAAAAACAAAAATTTCTTACAGAAGTGATTTCTAAAAATATACAAATTATTGATAGGTTAGCTATTGCTAGACTAGAGGATCTTAAACTCAGATCAAATGGGTATCATGTTACTGCAATAGCAGGAAAAGATTGTGATGCCTGTTTAGTTATCCATGGTGATACAGGGGCCGACTTCAATCAGGAAGCAAATTACCCTGTTTCTGCTTCATTTTATACCAATTCATTTATTCATAAATCAGGAGGAGTTTATGATTTAACTAAATTAGCAACGAAATTTGATAATGATGGAGGCGGGCATCCTAATGCTTGTGGTTGTAGAATTAAACCGATTAATAATGGAATTATTGAAGACCGAAATGTAACTAAACAGGATATTCAAGAAAATATAAATCAATGGTTGAGTATGTGGTCTCAAAGATAGGTAAATAGATATAAAAATCCAAGAAAAGCGTGAATCAGAATTAGATAAATCATGACGTCACTGATTCTTCCATGCAATCGGCTAATTTTAGAAAAAGACTTTCCTGCCGTACGATTTTTACTAGCTTTCATGCCAAGTCGTCTGAGATAAAACATTAATCCGAGTCCTAACAATCCCGCCCAACCATGGAAATGATTTGGAATTAAATCTGAAAAATATACTTGACCGTTAATTATTTGGAAATAAAATATCTTTGAGATAAATGCTAAAGATATTACCCCTATGACGTATAAAAATAGTTTATTTCCATTTTTTTCGTGATTTTTGATAGCTGATATCCTTTCCTTGCCTCTTAATTCAGAACTTGTTTGACGCCATTTCCTTTGATTTACAAATAGCCAAATTACTGTCAAAGCAGATAATGGATGGAGGAGGATGATTACCGTGGCTGCAGCCTCCATGAGGGGTGCTGAAACAAGTCATATCTTGAGTTCTCGCTTTTCTTGTCTTGCATAACAAAGCGGTGCGTTCATGTAGGTGGGGCTTGGGGGCGATTTATCGGAGTGTCTTCATTTGGAGCAGTATTTTCTAGATTGTATTGAATCGCTGCAACCAGCAGGTGATGATGAGGGTCGGAGAAAACGAGCTCTGCAAAAATCCAGTAGTTCATGGGAATTACTAAATAAAAACTGGAAAGCTCTAGCTTTTCTAGCCGCAGAGAAAACTGCCCCAAAGGCGATTGATAAAGATGAGTTAGAAAATGGCCCCGATAATGGAAATATAAATCGAAGTAGAAGAAATCGAATTGGGAGAAGAGGCGGAAGAAAGGTAAAGAGAGGTTTTGAAGATTATCTATTGACGCCCCAACAAGTTATGGAATCAAATAATTCTGCCGCATTTAAGTTAGCAGTTTTGATTGCTCAAAAGCATAAAATGAATTCTTGGGATCCGTCTTTTGATGAACAAATGAATTTACTACGTATTGAATGCTCTCAAGGGATTCATGCAGTTTGGAGTAGATTGGCTAGAGAAGCTCCTATATTTGCTGAATTAGAAAGATTTGACATAAACGAAGAAGAAGATTTCTTAGAAGACTCTGGTAATTGGATTAAAGGGGCCAATATTGACCCAAAAAATAACCTTAGTATTCAACAATGGCTAGCAATGGATATTCCTTTTCGATTGACTTCTAATCAAGCTCTCTCTTTGGAAAAAATCAGAAAAGACCTAGCTGGGAAGCCTAGGCCTAATTCTTGGCCACAAATAATGAAAGGGAAACTCAGAGGACTTGAAAATGAAGGTGCCCTATTAGAATTGATACTGCTATTGAGTGCCGATTCAAATGATGTAGAAAATCTCTTTACTAGCATAAAAGATGATGGAGAAATTTCTAAAGTTATAATGAAACATAAACGATTGAGTGACCTCCGAAAAAATGAAAAAAGTATTCTCTTAGATTCTTTAGAACAGAAGGGTAATGATGAGCTTTCTTTAGCAATAAAAATTGAGGCTTGGAAACGAATTGATAATTTAGAACAAGAATTAGGTATAGAATTGTTGAAAGAAGGTAGAGAGTTATTAATACAAAATAGTGAAAGAATCCCTCCTTCACTACTATGGAGAATTAGTAAAGGATTATTTGAGGAAGAAAATTATATTCAATCAATTGAAGCAATGGAGGATTTGCCTTTAAATGCTGCAGAAGATGTTGTTTTTGCTATTAAATTGATTTCAAAAATATACTCTCAGAAGTTAGAACAGAACCTTATTGAAGCAATTAAAAATTCAGAAGAAGAAACTGTTGTATTCGCTATGAGATGTGAAGATGCGCCTATATCAATTCAATTAGAATCTTCCAAGATTCTTTCAAAATTAGATTCTATAAGATATACTGATGAGATTTTATCAGTACTGACACGAACCGCTGATATCAAAGGATTAGCAGAAAATATGGCAGGGGACGATTCTCTCGCTCTAGCCTATCCATTCAGAGCATTGATGGTTTGGCATTTGATGCCGGCAGTAAGTGGTATAAACAAGGTTGAAGAAATGTTCGATCTTAGAAAAAAGGCATTAGTTGCACTAGAAGACTCTGAAAAAGATGATGTTCTTTCAGATGTTTCTATTGCTTTGATTTCCTTATTGGGTGGTGTTTCTTCAGATATGGATTCTATACATGAAATATTAGATTCTAAGTCAATTGTAAAGTTGAATGAAGTCAGACGAGCTCTTTCTTCTGATGGTGATGGAGTTGTAAAAAATTCATCGATTGAGTCATTGAATGATTCGGTAACAGATATTGAAATGGCACCTCTAGATAAGAGGTTATTTGCGTCTTTAATTAATTCACTCTATCTAAATTCTGCTGCAATGCAACTACAATCAGGAAATGAAGAAAAACAAGATATGGCATTATTAACACTGGAAAGATTAGCTTCAAGAGAAGATAATACAATTCGGACAATTCGGGAGCTTACAAATCTAGTAAAAGAACATAGTGTGGGGATTGAATCGCTAGAGAAATGGTATAGGACATATGATAAAGAATCTGCTGAATATCAAATTATTAGAGCTGCTCTAGAAAAAGGCAAAGGAAACAGACTAAACGCTGCTAGGGCATACAAAGAAGGAGCCATTAAAGTAAATGATAATTATGAAGAATCTTCCTTAATTCTTAGGAAGGCAATGATTGAATACGCACATGCAGGTTCATGGAAAGAAGCTGTTGAATTATTAGATCAAAAACCTGAACTAGAGACATTATTAACTCAAAGATTTCAATTATATTTGAGAACTTGTGCAGATAATACAGCAGGAAACACAGTATCAGCAACAAAGAGACTGATACATTTTGTTAGTGAAGAAGAAAAGAAAGAGGAAGAAGAGTATAACTCGGATTTCAATAAGAGAAGGAAAGAAGCATTAGAGTTGATTCAGAAATATCCTGATGAACATAACTTACCCGATAGGAATTTTAAAGGAAGAGTCAAGGCAGCTCTGTTAAGTCTTGAAAAATCTGGTAATGGTAGGCAATCTGATCTAGAAAGAAGATTCCAATTAGAATTACATAAAATGAAAGATATCTATGAATTAACTCTGTTGGGCGAACAAATAGCTGAAGATAATCCACTTAGAGGAATAAGAAGATTCGAAGAGGCAATAGATACAGGATACTTCAAAGGTAGAGAAGTCGAAAGATTGAGAGATACTCAAAGAGCTGTATTTGTAAGTCAAAGTATCAATATACCAGTAAAAGATAGGAGAATTTTACGTAATTTAGGATTAAAGCCATTGATCTTAGTAGATACAAATATCTTGATTCATGCTCTAAAAGATAGTTTATTACAAGAGATTTCAAATGATGATTTTGGCTCTTTTGATTGGTCAGTTGAACGATCTTTTCATATGATGCTAAGAAGGCAAGGAGGAAAAGAAACTTTCCTTTCGATACCCCCCGCAGCATTAGGTGAATTTAAAAATCGTACTAAGAATCCTGACATAGTCCTAGGTTTATTCAATGATGTATATATTGATAGGAAGGAGTGGAAGAAGAAAATTACATCTAAATTCCTTAAAGAAAAGGTTAATCAAATATGCGATTCGTTTTCTACTTGGCCTCAAGAAAAATATTCTAAACAGCGAAAGGAAATTGATTTAGAAGATTTCTTAATAAAACATGAGAAGATTTTCGAATTAGTAGATGAACAAAAACGAAGAAGATCGGAAGAAATACCGCCTCGCACAGAGATAAATGGAAAGGAAATTTATCCTGAGCAAGGCGATATGGATATAATGTGTGATGCTGCTTTACTTGCCTCATCTCCTTTACAAGAAATAGGAAGTATTCTCGTCGCCACTAGAGATTCGGATTTCAGATTAGTATCTAGGGCTCTAGAAGAAAAGTACGGATTTGGGGTAGTGTCTGATGCCCAACAATTGAATTCAAGAGTTAGATAGATTTTATAGTTACATATGGGAAATTAAAGCATCCCCAAATGCAGAACAAGAAAGTAGTTCGGCATTATCCATCAACCTCTCGAAATCATAAGTTACGGTTCGTGCAGAAATCGCACCTTCCATTCCTTTGACGATTAAGTCTGCAGCTTCATGCCAACCCATATGGCGGAGCATCATTTCCGCTGAAAGAATTAATGACCCTGGGTTGACTTTGTCTTGCCCTGCATATTTAGGAGCAGTCCCATGAGTTGCTTCAAATA
>MDSX01027086.1_pt1 | contig 17208 bp, 11 predicted proteins | sample 811141 | NCBI WGS metagenome assembly MDSX01 (sample SAMN05326642, study PRJNA326480) | marine metagenome | isolation source: seawater | place: Atlantic Ocean: South East | collected 2010 | reverse complement strand
TTTACTGATCCTGAATTAGAATATTATAATAATACTAATAATATCTATTATCCACCATATAATAATACAACTAATAATATGGGTCCATTCAGACCAAGTATTGTTGGAAAACAATTATATATTCCAATTCCATTTTGGTTTACAAGAGAAATTGGATTAGCTGTTCCAATTATTGGTTTACAATATCATGAAATAGAAGTTGAAGTAGAATTCAGAGCATTAAGTGATCTTTTTACTGTAAATTATTATAATAACAGTGTATTTCAAAAAAGGTCAAAGCCATTTCCAGATAATAATGAAAAATTAGTTAATTTTGTATATAATAGTTCTATTGATTATACTGCTATGGGCAATACTTTTAATACTATTGATTTACAAATGATAAATAAGAATAATGCTTATAACCTTAATCCACGTTTAGCAATTGATTATATATTTTTAGGTGAAGATGAACGTATGGCGTTTGCTAAGATGACACATGAATATGTTATTCGTAAAGTAAATAGGACTACGTTGGAAGGATTATCACCATCATCATTTCACACTCCTAATTTATATCATCCCATGTCTGAAATATTTTGGGTTTATCAGCGAAGTGATGTAGATAATAGAAATGATTGGCATAATTATAGTAATCTATTAAATGAAAAAAAATCATTTTATTGTAATGAAAATCAATGGTTAACAAATACAGAATTAACTGACTTACAAACCAGTATTATACAATCAAATTGGAATAAATTTAATCCTGAAATATTAAATACTGCTAAAATACAATTTAATAATCAAGATCGTATAGATAATAAAAATGGTAATTACTTTTCTAATTATCATAGTTATTTATATCATAGTAATGGTAATAATTATATATATAATTATTCCTTTGCTGTTGATCCAGAAAAATATCAACCTACAGGTAGTGTTAATATGACTGGAATGCCAAGTTTTTCATTAATTAGTAATACAATAACACCATATTCTGGTAATTATTCATTTAATTTATATATGTATCATATTACATATAATGTATTGAAAATTATGGGTGGTATGGGTAGTTTAGGTTTCAGTATTTAAGAAAATAAAAATAAAAAAAATTTATTAATATATTCTCTAAGGTTATTTAAAATAATTTCTCTCATAAATTCATAAAAAATAGTAATGTATATTAAATACCCAGTATTTTTGTTACATTATTCATTTATATTATATAATTTATTACCATATTTTACATATAATATATACTTTTATCCATTTATAATAATTTCATGGGAAATAAATGATAATTATTGTATCCTATCGCAATTAGAAGAAAAATATTTGGGTGAAACATTATTATTACAAAAAAAGCAAAACCATTAACCAGTTTACAAAAAAATATTACATATATGATATTTTATATTAATACATTAATTTTCTGTTACAATTCTTGGCGCAATTGACATAGACTGTAGTTCTTGGAAGAACAATTTACCAGCATATGGCATTCTAATCTCTGCGAAATTAGCAGAATTACCACAATGCTTACAACTATAAATATTCTTCTGATCATTTACAACTGCTGTCATACCACATTCTTTACAAATATGCTTCTTGAAATTATCACTTCTCTCCAATAGTGTTTCTTTCAAGAAACTGGCTGAACCATGAGATAGAATACAGTCTCGTTCCATTTCACCAAAACGCAAACCACCATCACGAGACCGTCCCTCCAATGGCTGGCGCGTAAGTGTTACATATGGACCAGTAGATCGTGAATGAATTTTATCATCAACCATGTGCCTCAAACGCTGATAAAATGTTGGACCAATAAAGATAGATACTTTCATTTGTTCTCCTGTTTTACCATTATAAAGAACCTCATCACCATGTTTCCCAAATCCATTCATTTCCATTGCTTCTTCCAATTCTTTTGTATTCAACTCGGTAAAAGGTGTAGCATCTTGAAACTTTCCAGTAATTACACCTTTCTTTCCTTTAAGACATTCAACCAGTTGAGCAATTGTCATCCGTGATGGAATAGCATGAGGATTTACTAACATATCAGGGACAATACCATTTTTAGTAAATGGCATATCACTTTGATCATAAATCATTCCAAGAGTTCCCTTTTGTCCATGTCTAGAACTATGTTTATCACCCACCTTCGGAAATCGGGATGTCCTAATACGCACTTTACAAAATTTATAACCTTCACCATTACGCGATACAACAATTTTATCCACATGACCCCCTTCATTGGGCCTCAATGATGTGCTACTATCTTTATAAAAGATCTGGTCATTGTTTTTATTTTTAAATGGAATAGTTTTACCAATAATAATATCACCATCATCTACATATGTATCTTTATCCACAAAACCATCTACATTCAATTTTGAATAATTACCAACCTTCAATCCCCTTGTTTTATCCATATTGGGTTTACAAAAGTGCTCTTCTTCACCAGAACCACTAATTTGTGTTTTCTTTTCTTCATCCTTATATGTTCTATAAAATGTGGATACAAATAGTCCCCTATTAATAGCACTTCTATTCATAATAATGGAATCCTCCTGATTATATCCAGAATAACTGGCAATAGCAACAATTGCGTTAATACCACTTGGGAGATTACTACTAGGCAATGCGTTCATCACGCGATTACTTACCATTGGTGCTTGAGGATAATAAATAATATGTGCCAATGTATCCATCCGATGATTAAAATTAGTCGCATAAATACCCATTGCTTGCTTACCCATAGCACATTGGAATAGATTTCTTGGAGCCTGGTTCCTATCTGGGTATGGAATACCAGACGCCAATACACCAAACATAAGAGATGGATGAAGCTCGCAGTGTGTATAATTAGTAATAGTGCTATTTGATTTTTTTGTAATCATATCCATATTATACGCAATTAACATGTTATTACTTTCTTGGATATCAATAAATTCAATAAATGGATTATTTTGAATACTATTTAGTAGAATATTCTTCCAATTCATATTATCCTTTTTAATCTTATTAAAGATTTCATCTGTGATCTTAAATTGGTTGTTTTCAATAATATATAGTGGTCTAATACACCTCCCACCGTCTGTAAAAATATCCAATGTATTCCTAAAACTATTCATACTAATACTTGTATAAATATGAACAATACCCCTACGCCGCAATTCAATCAAATAATTTTTAAGTGTAATACCATTATTACTAATACCATAGAAATCACCATTAATAATAATTTTTGTTTTACCCAATAGCTCATTAACATTAATATCTTCAGAACGAGTAAAATCCTCATATTTTCTAATAATATCTCTAATATGTTCATCACTAATATGATCTGTAATAATTGTACATAGTGCTTCATTTTTTACAATACCTACCGCATGACCCTCTGGAGTCTCACATGGACAAGCGGCCATCATTTGTGTAGAATGTAATTTACGTGGACCAGTCAACTTCCCTGTCTTTTCAATTGGTGTATTTGTCCTACGCAAATGAGAAAGTGAAGAATTATAAGTCAAACGACTCAATACCTGGGCAATACCTTGTTTATTAGTCATATTTTTAAGACCCCAACTACCAGTAGCAAGAGCAAACTTAAAACCAGTTGTAATAGTAGATACTTTAACAATTTTATAAATATTATTCATATTAATAATATCATGGAAATTATTACAAGCCCTCCATGAACCATTCATAAATTCCTTATTAATCTGTTGTTTCATATCCTTAATAACCTTTGTGAAATACAAGCGGAATAGATTGGTTAGCAATACACCTGGAGTATCAATACGTTTGTTAATATAAGAATCCCTATCATCATATTGAATCTTTTTATCATTTACTAAGAATAGCTTATTAATCATCAAGCTAATAAATAGTGCTTTTTTCTTAAAATCATCACCTACATGAGGCAACAAATCTGCTCTAAGAATATTTTCTGTAATTTCCAATTTTCGTTCACCATCAATTTTATCCTTATCTTTAATATAACCAGTAATAACAATATATCTCGAAATATATTCAAGAGCATCACGTTTACTACGAATATCAATACATTCCTCCAATGACGCCTGAATAATTTCAATACTATTACAATTTGTCGTATTCGCCATATCATCAATAATATAGTTCATAATATCCCTATCAGTAATAATACCTAATGCCCTATAAACGACCACAATTGGAATATCTTGACGAATATGGGGAATTGTAATCTTAAGAACCTTTGCCTTTACTAAAATTTTTGATGTCAGTCTAACCGTTACTGATTTTGGCGTTTGAAGAGAATTACTTGGAACACTATTGATTTCACTGCTCAAGCTATATTTAGCACCACTTTTTGTATTATTACACACATAAATTTTATTTTCAGCCCTCCTTTCTTGTGATACAATAGATTTTTCACTACCATTAACAATAAAATATCCACCCTCATCATAAATACATTCCTTATATTCAGCCTTATTTACTTCTTTTCCACTAAGAACACAGATATCAGATCCCAACATAATAGGAATTTTACCAAATTGAATTTTATTCAAATAAGTCTCCTGCATATTATCATCAACAAAAGTTTTAATTGTAAAATTAAGACTCAAATCAGAAGAATATGTAAAATTACGCAAACGTGCTTCATATGGTGTCATAATTTTTGTGCTGCCATCATTTTCATGAATAAGTGGCGGCAATAGATTATAATTATCAATATGGATTTGAATCATATATTTAGTTTCATCTGTATTATAATGAAGTTCTATAGGATTATTTTGTCTAATGACAGTATCCATATAATTATTTAAAAAATTGTTATATGATGAAATTTGGTGTTCAATAAGACCTTTTCCATTTTCACGCTTAATAAATTGTTCAATCAAATACCATGTATTCTCTTTCCAATTAAATGACATTAATAATAATTAATTTAAAATATTTAAATCAAATTTTCTCTTTAAATATTTTATATTTTTAAACGCTTACTTAAAATTAAAATATTATAATTAATATTATTTATATAATATATATAAATGAAATTTAAAAATAATTCAGGCAATAATAAAAAAAATACTCCTAATAATGACAATATGAATTATTTTAATAAATATTCAGATAATAATATAAATAGCAATAATCACAATTATGATGACAATAGACATTATGATGACAATAGACATTATGATGACAATAGAAACTATATCAATAATCGCAATTATGATGACAATAGACACTATGATGATAATAGACACTATGATGATAATAGACACTATGATGATAATAGACACTATGATGACAATAGACACTATGATGACAATAGACACTATGATGACAATAGACACTATAATAACAATAGACACTATAATAACAATAGACACTATAATAACAATAGACACTATAGTAATAATCGCAAACATTATGAAAACAGATATAATAACAGGTTTGATAGATCATATAATAGGTATAATATTCGTAAATATGGTAATGATCTAAGAAATAATAATAAACGTTATTATTCTAATAATACTTCGCCACAAAATAATAAAAATATAGATGATAGGCATATTGATAGGGGATTTGGGGATAGAAATAAAAAATCAGCCATAAAAAAATCACCAGTTAAGAAACAAATAAATATCTCGGATGGTTTAGAAATGGAACTATTATTTAATAATCCTAATAATAGTTTAGAAACAAAAAATGTAGGAACTGAAGATAATCCAGAATCAATTATTATTCCATTAGATGATAATAATGGACTGGATAAACCTATACAATCTGGTAATCTATTGGGTATGATTGTTCAAAAAATGATTTCTGTTAACATGGAAAATGAAAATATAAATAAAGAAGAGACAAAGGAGGAAGAGGAAGAACAAGAATTACCAGATAATCGTACATTTAAAATTATAGAAGATAAAATAGATACGTTGGATGATCTTATATCACTTGGAAAAGAAAAATTAGAAAAGTATTCTGAACCAGATACGAGATATAATATTGATATAGATATAATTAAAGAATTGGTTGAACCATTAGAAAACTTTAATAATCTCATTGGCTTGGAAAAAGTAAAGAAACAAATCCTATTACAATTATTATTTTATTTACAAAAGTTGGATACTAAAAATAAAGATATGCTTCATACTGTTATAGAAGGTTCTCCTGGGGTTGGAAAAACGGAATTAGCTAAATTGTTAGCAACCGTATATAATAAGATGGGTATACTTAAAAAAAATAAATTTAAAATTGTTAAGCGACATGATTTAATTGGTGGATATTTAGGCCAAACTGCCCAAAAAACAAATAAAATATTAGAAGAAGCTAAAGGAGGTGTTCTATTTATAGATGAGGCATATTCTTTAGGAAATGAAGAAAATAAGGATTCATATGCGAAAGAATGTATTGATACAATAACCAGTTTCTTAAGTGAAAATAGAAATGATTTTGTTTGTATAATAGCTGGCTATAAAGAAGGATTGGAAAAATGTTTTTTTAAATATAATGAAGGGTTAGAACGTAGATTTACTTGGAGATATAAGATTGACGATTATACTAATGAGGAGTTAATGAATATATTTTTACAGATTATTAAAAAGGGTGGTTGGGATTATGTGGATAATGAGAAATTTTTAAGTTATTTTGAAAAAAATAGAAAATATTTTAAATTTAATGGTGGTGATATGGAAACCTTATTTCAAAAATGTAAATTAGTCCATTCTAAAAGAGTTATACATTGTCCATTAGATGAAAAAAAGAAACTTAATATAGATGATTTAAATGATGGTTTAGATTTATTTATGATGGATGAAAATATTAAAAAACGTAATACTGAAATAAGCACATCATTACAACATTTATATTTATAAGTCTATTATTATATATTTTTTTATGTTATCTTATTAGATGACAACTAAAACAATTTACATAGATGGCACAGATAAAGATCTATCTATGATGAATCAAGGCATTATAAAAGCGAAACGAGGAAGAAAACCAAAGGATAAACTATTAGATAATAGTGAAAAATTGAGTATTATTAATGAAAATAGTTTAAATGATATTGATAGAAAATCTAATATTAAAGAAAAAAAATCGGAGATCATGTCAATTGTTGAAAAATATTCACAAATAAATAAAAATAAAGATATAATATCATCAAAATTACCAAAATTTAATACTAATACCAGTTTACAGAAAACCGATGATAAAAGTTTACAGAAATTGGATGATAAGAGTTTACAGAAATTGGATGATATGTCATTAAAATCTCTATCTAAACATTCTAAAAATAATAAAGAATTAATTAATGATTTTTTTAATAAATCAAATAAAGGAGATAAATCTAATTTATCAACAATTAATACCTTTTTTAAAAATAAATTAGATAAATTGGAGTCTATTAATGAAATAAAAAGTAATTATGAAAAGAAAGATAATAATGATGAAAAGAAAGATAATAATGATGAAAAGAAAGATAATAATGATGATGAAAAGAAAGATAATAATAATGAAACAGCTATAATAGAAAAAATGAAAATTGAATTATTAAAAGAAAAAGAAGAAAAAGATAAAATTAAAAATGAACTACAAATGGAAAGGGATAAAATTAAAAATGAAATTCAAATTGAAAGGGATAAATTAAAAGATGAACTACAAATTGAAAAAGATAAATTAAAGGATGAACTTAAAAATGAACAAAATTTAAGATTATTAAAAGAAAAAGAATTTTATGAAAATCAAGAAAAAATTAAAAATGAAAAAATAAGATTAAAAAAAGAATTAGATAAAATAGAAAATGATAAACGATTATTAAAAGAAAAAGAACAACGTGAAAAAAATAATATTATGAAACAAAAGAAAACATTAAACAAATATAAAGAACAGATTAAAAAGATAATTAGTAAAAAAAGAGAAAATAATAAAATTAATGGGACGAATAACAGAATTAAGGTAAAGTCAGTTATAACGGCTAATGGGAAAAAAAAGAATAATGATATTAATTCGGATGAAGTTAGTAATTTTTCAGATATAATTAAAAATATTTCTATATTTAATAATAATGATGTAGATAATTACTATACAAAAAATATTAGTTTGAGTATTAATGATCTAAAATGTCCAGAGAAAATAATAAACAAAAAAAAATTAGATAGAAAAAATATGAAAAAGATATTATATAAAAATAATATTATAAAACATTTAGATACTCCTGATGAAATAATAGAACATATATATAATATGACTGATGAAAAATTATTAAAATAATACTATTTATAATACTATTTATATTACTATTTATATTACTATTTATAATACTATTTATATTACTATTTCATCATTAGCACTTTTAATTTTAATTTAATATTCTTTAAATAAAATAATTATTATAAATTATATTTAAATAATATAAACACAATGGTATCTATTATAGAGTAAAAATAAATCATAAATATTATATGGATACCAAAAAGTTACTATATGATTATAAAGATTATTGGGAAAAATATACTGAAAAATATGGAGAGAAAACAGTTATTCTAATGCAAGTTGGTGGATTTTATGAATATTATGGAATTGAACATGAATTTGGTAATGTTAATGAAATTGCCAATCTATTACTTATGCATGTCTCTGGTAAATCTTTTACTGATGAAAATAATAATGTTAAAAGTAAACACCAAATGGCAGGGTTTCCATTAGTTGCACTTGAAAAATATATACAGGTTCTTATTCGTAATGGATATACTATTGTTGTCATTGACCAAGAAGATGTAGGTAAAAAACAAATGAAAAGAAGTGTTAAAAAAGTTATTAGTCCAGGAACTAATATTGATTATTGGGAACATGTTGATAGTAATTGGACCCTTTGTATTTATATTGATGTTATTGGTGGTAAACAAATCTTTGTTGGATTATCACTTTGTGATATTACTACTGGTGAAACAAAGGTTTTTGAAGTTTATTCACATGTCAATGATAAAATGGCAAGTATGGATGAAGTGTATCGCTTTATACAAATCCATTGTCCATCTGAAATTATTATATACGCCGATAATTTGGATACAATGACAGATGATGAAATTATTAGCTATTTTGAAATTGAACATAAAATATATCATATTAAACGTCATGTTAATAAAGAATTTTTAAATCCTGCTTATCAAAAACAACTATTACAAAAAATATATAAAAATCAAACAATGCTAACTGTTATTGACTATTTAGGATTAGACCGTTGTCAATATGCTCTCAATTCATTTATTTTATTACTTAATTTTATGTATGAACATGACGAAACTATTATATATAAATTAGAAAAACCATATCTATGGAAGGATAATAAACATTTAATTCTTACTAATGATTCTATTCATCAATTAAATTTAGTAGCTGATAAAAATTTAACTATTAGACATAAAAATGATTCCCTTCTTAATATTCTAAATAAAACATCTACACCTATGGGAAAAAGATATCTAAGAAAACAATTACTTAATCCCCTAATTGATGCTGATGAAATTAATAAAAGATATGACCTTATTGGATGTTTAACTGAAAATAATAAATATAAGGAATATGAGGATATGCTTAAATATATACCTGATATTGAACGTCTTCATAGAAAATTATGTATTAAAAAAATTCAACCATACGAATTTGTAAGTCTACATTTGGCCTATAAAAAAATATTATCTATTACTGAATTATGTATTAGGGATAATATTCATTTTTTTTCTGAATATACTAATGTCCCAAAAGAATTACAAGACTATATGGATGAATATAGTCAATATTTTGATATTTCACAAATGGGTAAAACCTATTGTAATCTTAATATTACCCATTGTTTTTTTAAAGAAGGTATATATAGTTCTATTGATGAAATTAATAAAAAATTGAAAGGTTATAATACATTTTTTGATAGTATCGTTACCAGTTTTAATAACCTATGTAATTACACAGATAATAATATTATTAAAAAAGAACATAATGAAAAGGATGGTATATTTTTTACTACTACTAAAACACGGCATAAACTTATTAATGAATCATTAAATAAATTGAAATCTAAATATAATGGAAATGGAACATCTGAAGATAATCAATCTATTATACCAGTTGATATTGATAAAATAAAATTCAAAGAAATGAAGAGCAGTGTTAAAATTGAATCACCAGAAATAAAAAATAGGTCTGATATGTTATTTACATATAGTGAAAAACTAAAAGCTATTCAAAATACCTATTATATTGAAAAATGTAGTGGTCTATATGAAAAATATAAAAATCTTTATCATAAATTAGTAAACATTATACAGATTATTGATGTCGCAAAATCAAATAGTAAATGTGCCATTGAATATAATTATTGTCGTCCAATAATTGATAATGATGACAAGTTGGATGGTAATGGTAATGGTAATGGTAATAACAAGATGGATGGTAATGGTAATGGTAATGGTAATAGTTATTGTGAATTAAAAGATTTACGGCATCCAATTATTGAGCGTATTACAAATGTTGAATATATTACAAATGATGTTTCTATCGGTAAGGATGATCAAGTAGGTATTTTACTATTTGGTGTTAATGCTGTTGGCAAATCATCTCTTATGAAATCCATTGGTATCGCAGTATTAATGGCACAGGCAGGTATGTATGTTCCATGCAGCCAAATGATATATCGCCCATATCATTATATATTTACACGTATTTTAAATAATGATAATATTTTCAAAGGACTAAGTAGTTTTGCGGTTGAGATGACTGAATTAAGGAATATTCTTAAACGGAGTGATAATAAATCACTTATTTTAGGTGATGAACTTTGTTCTGGAACAGAATCAATATCTGCTCTATCTATTGTAGCTGCCGGTGTAATTACGCTTGTTAAACAAATGAGTAGTTTTATTTTTGCCACCCATTTACATAATCTAAGCAAAATGCCAGAAATTGAAAAAATTAATAATGTTAAAAAGTATCATCTTAAAGTAACATTTGATAAAGATAATCACCGACTTGTTTATGATCGTAAATTAAATGAAGGTAGTGGAAACGCCATTTATGGATTAGAAGTATGTAAGGCAATGGATCTGCCAGATGAATTTATTGATATTGCTAATAATATTCGTAAAGACCTAATGAATATAGATCCCCAGATATTACAAACTAAAAAATCACATTATAATAATGAACTATTTATGGATAAATGTTCTATATGTGGCAAAGAAGGTGTAGATACACATCATATAAAACCACAAGAAGACGCAGATATAAATAATTATATAGGTAGTATGCATAAAAATACAATGAGTAATTTAGTTGTATTATGTGAAGAATGCCATATTAAAACACACCATGGTAATCTTAATATAAATGGGTATAAACAAACATCCCAAGGTCATATATTAGATTATGATATGGATAGTGATACTATATCTCATAAGAGTAGGAAGAAGTTTTCAGAAATGGATATTGAAACCATACAAAATGTTTATAAAGAATATAATAATAAAAAAATGAGTATTAATTTATTGGAATCACACCATAATATTAAACTATCTATGGCTACATTTAACAAGATTATTAATAATAAATATTAATATAATGATTAGTTAATAAATATTAATATAAGGGCCAGTTAATTATAAAAGTCCTATATGGATTTTTTTATTTTTTAAACGCATTAAAAAAAAATAAATATTAATAATATAATGCGTCTATGTTCAAATACATTATTTCATAATATGGGAAATCCACCATGTTACGATTTAACACATATGAATCTATCAGATAATATAATAGATAGGCATGTAACAAGTTATAAGCAACGGATTCAATTATTACAAAACTATCTTAAATCTATGCCAAAAGATAAATTATTACATGATAACCTTCTTGGAAATAAATTAAATGGTGAAATACAATATAATACCGAACACCTTATGAAAATTTTAAATAATAATCACCATATTATGAAAAATAAAATTACAATTAATCAAAATGGTAATCGCATAAATGATATATATAATAAATATAATGATCGTAAAGGTGGTTTTCCAGGAGCTGGACATGTCTTATTTAAATATAATAAAAATAATGGGTCATTAAATATACAAAAAATATTTTTTGATGGACTACTTTATAAAATAACTACTACAAATAAGGAATATAATACGAAACATATAGAGACAAATATGATTATTGTTAAAAAGAAAAAGGATAATTTATTTTCAGTAAGATATAATGATATTAATAAAGATAATTTAGATTTAGTTAATTGGAAAAAATTAGATAATATTCAAGATTTCTCTATAAAAAAAAATGATCAACATCTTAATGGCGTCATTGATGATTTTGATAAAGAATATTTTATGTTTCTCAACCAAAATACTCTTGCTAAAATAAAAGATAATACCACATTAATGTTTAAAAGTGATCATTCAGCTGCTCTTGTTGGTCAAAAGTATAGCTATAATGAAGAAGGAACTATGATCCATTATTTTAAAGATACTGGTATGGGAGTATTAGAATGTAATAGAAAAAAGAGAATTATTATTAAAATACCAATACTTAAACCATTTAGAAATATAAGTGATCTAAGTGATGGTAATAATCTTAATTGTGATGGATTTTTATTAGTTAATTCTGATATATCGCATCATAATTTAAAAACTAAAAATTTAGAAGATAAAAATATTAAGGTAAATAAGGGGTCTCCAATTAGATTAGGGATGGATGAATATATTTTTTTACAAAAGGAATTTCCAGATAGTCTTATAAATAATGATCAAAATGTCTTTTTAGAAAAGATATTTAATGGTTATAATTTGAACCATTATCTTAATTATACACGTATTTATAATTTCTTCTATCTAATATTTAATCAACATCCAATAGAAAAAATGGATTGTCCATCAAAAAAATTATCAAATAATCTATTAGTTATTCCAAAAAATAATATAGGAACTAATAATATTAATAATTTTTATTGGGTAAAAGATAATAGCACATATTTTAATCGTGGAAGTATTATATTACCTTCCGATCATAATGGTGTAGATGATATTAAACCATTTGAAAAAGAATATGAAAAAGATAAAACTTATTCCCAATATACATTTAATAAACCACTATTTGAATATTTCCCACCTGATGCTATTCTATCTACTGGTGCCTATTTAACATCCATTTATAAATTTGAAAATATGTGGTATGTTGATTTTATAACTAAAAATGATTTTTATACTAAGGTTCCATTATCGTATATGAACATTACACAAGATGGTTTAAATCTATTGACGGATATAGATTTTATTTTATATAATAACAAAAAATGTGATAATTTATCTTTAAGTTGTAAACCATATGTTATAATAAAATGTAATACCAGTGGAGTTGATTTTAAATTTACATTTAAAGGAAATAAAGAGGATTATCATTTTACAAATATTCAGGATGGATTAGAATGGGTAAATACCATTGAGTTTAATAATAAAAAAATATCATTAGAAGAATTTATTACTGTTCATGAAAAATTGGGAATGGGAAGTTATATATGGGATAGTAATAAGAGCCAATTATATTGGATTCCAAATGTCAAGTGGAAATTTGAAAGATTTTTTTTCAATAAGTATGAAATAGATATACAATCTAATATTCTATTTTTATTACAAAAGGAAAATGATCAAAATGGACAAACAAAAAAATTATTATTAGATAAAATTTCAAATAAAAAAAAGGGGGTTCGCCTTAATAAAAATGATGTAAGTGATATTATTAAATTATTAAAAGATCATTAATATTAAAAGATCATTAATATTAAAAGATCATTAATATTAAATATATAGTTTTTTCTTTTAAAATTTATATTTATTTATTAATAATATATATATATAAATATGAATAGTGTAAGTAATAGTCTATCTAAAAAAGAATCTGATTTTGGTGATGATTCCATATATACAATGAGTATTAATGAAAGTGAAAGTGATAGTAACAGTATTAACTTTAATCATGGTGACAGTATAGATAATAATAATGGTCGTAGTATAGATAATAATCATGGTGGTAGTATAGATAATAATCATGGTGGTAGTATAGATAATCAATTTAATTTTGATGATATTAGTATAACTACAATTAAGAATGAAGTTGATAAATTGAAAATTATAAATAAATCAAAGGTTGAACTAAATGAAAATAAAATTAAAGATTATCAAAAAGAAATAAAAGTATTATCGGATAAATTAAATAAACAGGATGGGGGAGGGAAAATATTAAAACAAATATCTGATTTATGTGATATTAACTATGATGATAATATAGATAATACATTAAAATTAATAATGGATAAAATATCATTTTATAAAAATCTAAGCAGTATAAATAACCAGAATATTAGTAATCTGAATAAAGTAATATATGAAAAAAAGTATAAAGAAAATTTAGAAAATAATTATAATAAAGTTGGTGGGACAAATGAACCATTAGAAAATTTATATAGATTAAAAAACAATGCGTTAAATAAATTAAATGATATTAAAAATAGAATATCTGGAAATATAGTAAGTGGTAATAATATTAATGTTAATTCATACAAACACAGACATGATGAATTATTAAATGTAGTATCACAAATTGATTCAGATATTAATAAACTTACAAGATCACATAATGAAGATACCAGACTGAATGCCAGTAATATTATTAATAATGAAAAAAATAATTATAAAAATAGTAAAATAAATAAAAAAAAGAAGAAGGGACGCCATAAGAATAGTAATAAAAAATCAGATAATTTAGATAAATATTATAATTTATATAAGAAATCACAAAAATAAAAAGTAATTAAATTTTTATATTAATTCTGTATATTATATAAAATATGTTAGAGTATTTTATACAACATATATTAAAATTAAACTATATGGACAGTATTCTTGATAAAAATGGCAAATATATTTTTATTGTCGCCCTTTATCTTGGTATTATTGCCTTTTTATATGGTTTAACCACAATTGGTGTTATTTCTATTGGTTCATTTATTTTGGCATGTATCCTTATATTAGTTCTATATTTTGTTTTTAAAAAGAAATATAATAAAACAATTAAGAAATTAAGAAAAGAAAACACACAATTAAAAAATATTGATGTTATGTCAAAAATATGTAAAAATAATCAAAATAAATACTGTGATAGCTATAATAAAAAAAAAGACATATTTGAAAAAGAAATTGCTAAACTATATGATGAATATAATAATAGTATTTCATAAATAATAGTATTTCACCTCTTTATCAATTAATCACCCTAATTTTAATTTTATTTTTATTTTTAATTTTATTTTTATTTTTATTTTTATTTTTTAAATTTAATGATTATATATCACGTATTTCCTTACCTAATATATATTTACCATATACTATAGCAAATAACACACCTAATAAACAACCAATTACTACACCAATAAAATTTACCCACACTGGTTCCCTTTCATTATCGTAACCATAATAATCTTTTGCCATAACAGAAATAGCACTGCCAATAAAAGCACCTATACCATCGCTATATGTATTACCTACTGTTGCTTTTATAATTGTTCCACCATGGATTTTATGTTCAAAATTATCTAATCCAAATACTAATCCTACATTATCAATAAATCCAAATAGGAATCCGAATATAAGGCCAATTAGAATGGTTTTCATTTCTAATGGTTTTTTTGTCCTATTTAAAAATTCAAAGAATGATACAATTTCTTCATTCTTTTTTTTACGAACATTATTATGATTTTTAAATGAAAAATATGTTAAAAGGAATATTAGGGTTATATTTATTATTATAAATTTAATCATATTATAATAAAAAGAAAATATAAATGGCCTACTATAAAAGTGATTATATATCGTTAACCATTAATAAAATGAAATATATGGATAGCCATCTTAAAGCCATTTTCTTATATAAAATAGATGATCATGAAATAGTTAATCATAGAAATTATTTTAATACAATAACAGAATCACATAAAGATTATAATATGTGTATCATTTGCCGTGATATATATAATACTAAATTTAAAATGTTCTATGATTTTGTAATAAAAAATAATTTAATTATATCTGATCATAATTGGAATATTATATGGAAAACAATGAGAACGGCAATTACCAGAAATAATCGTTCATATATGTATATAATAAGTATTAAAAATAAAAATTTCTTTCATCATGTAATATACAAGACAATTTATAAGGATTTACCATTAGAATTAAAAAGTACTATATATAATTTTATATAATTGAACATTTTTAATAATTATTATTACCAGATAAATTTCCTTATTTATAAATATGGAAGTTTTATTTATAAGACATGGTGAAAGTGTAAGTAATCAATGGTCTAAATATAATATCCATGGTAATCCTCAAAAAGATACATCACTTTATCATGATAGTCCATTATCTAATTATGGTAAAAATGAATGTTATAGTGTTAGGCCATTAACACATGATGACGCAGATGTTGTTTTTGTGAGTCCATTAACAAGAGCATTAAATACAGCAAGTATTATTTGTCGCAATATTAAAAATAAAGTATATGTTCTTAGGGAAGTTTCTGAATTTGAAAAAATATGTAAAAATAATAAAATAAATAGTTTTAGTAACAGTTTCCGAAATATAGACGAGTTAAAAGAAAAATATAAATCATTTAATTGGAATTTGATTGAAAGTCTTTCTATTTTTCGTTATTCAAAAAAAGGTTACGATAATGATAAGATACAGCAATTATTATGCCAATTTTTAGTATCTTACTTAGCATCATTAAAATATAAAAAGATTATTATTATTTGCCATGGCCGATATATAAATAAATTAATGAACTCTTATAGTAATTATAACCATGATATTTGGCCAAAAAATTGTGAACATATATATACTGTATTTAAAAATAAATGGTTTACTTTTAAAAATAGGAAAAAATACAAAGTAGGTAAAATTAAAAAATATAAGGTGGATAATATAAAATTAATTGATAACGAGACCTTGTTAAAAGCAAAAAAATTATGTAATAATCATTAATTTAATTACCTTATAATTTACAATTTATTTTATATATTTTTTATACAAAATTTTACATTATTTTTATTACCATAATTATCGTAATAAATATAATATTAATAAAATAGTTGTTACTGGAAAAAATGAATCGTAGGTA
>MDSX01106383.1_pt1 | contig 17210 bp, 16 predicted proteins | sample 811141 | NCBI WGS metagenome assembly MDSX01 (sample SAMN05326642, study PRJNA326480) | marine metagenome | isolation source: seawater | place: Atlantic Ocean: South East | collected 2010 | reverse complement strand
TATAAATAAATAACTCAGTTCGGCAAACACATAATTTATCATTAAGGAGTAACCTTCAAAAATATTAAGCCTTAGTGCAAAATATAAATCTTTATTATAAATTTTCTCTGTCATTGGATTCCAGAATTTAGAAACATCGCTACTGTACTGAACATAATTAATATTTGAAAAGTCAATATAATTTGAAGAATATCTTAGCAATACCAAATAAATTAATAAAAAACCAAGTTTTTTAACATTTCCTTTTTTAATCAAAACAAAAAGTAGCAACATTAAATTGAGAATCAAAAAAATCTGTTTAAATGTAAAAAAATATTTATCAAATGGAAGAAATAAAAAGTTTAGTGAAAAAATAGATACGAGATATATAGCTATTGACAAAGAAATAGAATTAAATTTAAAAACTTCACTTATTTGTATACCAAGAAAATAGAGAAATAAGAAACAAAAAAAAGCAAAAACAAAATTGGTAACTTCTAAGTGTTTTAAATTTTTTATGTTGATTAAGAAATTTGCTAAAAAAGGAATTGGTAATAAATAAATCAATATTTTAAATTGTTTGGTCATTTTGAAAACTTGCTACATTAATAAATACTTGGTCAAAATAGTCTAATACATTTTCTACAATTTTTTATCTAGAAACTGGAATTACTATTGCAACTTTTAACATATTTATAAATTATAATATGACTATAGCTTGTTGAATAATAATCACTTAGTTATGTAATTATTCATTCATAAGGATATAAAATCACATTAATATTGCGTATGAAATGAAAATAACAAATATTCATAAGATCAAATTTGAAATGATAGCAATATTATTTTTAAGTTATTTATCTTTTTGGTTAATTTACAAACTTAACATAACAAATGATGATTATCTTATATTTATTCAAGGTGATTATCTAATGCACTCTTCAACATATTTTGGTTTTTTATATGACGAGTGGAATTTTCCTCTCTTTAGTTCAGATAAGTTTTTTTTTAATAAAGAATTAAACTTATTGTGGGCTGACAATAATCCTCTATATTCATTGATCTTAAAAGTTTTTTTTTCATTAACGAATATAGCAATTCCCAACCCAGCAACATACTGGTTATTAATTTCATATTTGTTTATGGGTATATTTTCTTACAAATTACTAAACGAATTAGGCATAGATTCATATATATATAAATATATTGGTTCATTAATTTTTTTATCTCTTCCACTACTTCCAACAATAGCTTCTGAACATTATACACTTCAATCTCATTGGCTAATTGTTGCTTCTTTCTATTATTACTTAAAGGCTCAAAATAATAAAAAATATCTAATTCAATTAGGCTTCCTTTCAGGCATTGGATTAATGATTCAAATTTACTTTTTTCCGATGATAATAATGGTTTATTTTATTAGTCTTTTTCCATTGACTTTTGGAACAAGTTTGAAATACTACATCCAATCAATTTTAATTATTTCCTTTAAGCTCTTTATATACTTGTTTGTTTTTTGGGATGGGACAAAACTATTTTCAAATAATTATATAACAAACTCACAATCAAACTTTACGCCAATGTGGAGTGCTGAAACAAATTCATTTTTTTGTAGTCAATCTTCTTTTGAGTTTATAAATAAATACTTGCTTTGTTATTATCCATATACAAATAATAATATTGAAGCTTATGCGTACCTTGGAATAGGAATAATTTTTGGCTTAATTTTTATTTTATTCAGGCTAAAGGTACTGTTCCCTTTTTTCAAAAAATATTCGCTACTTATTTTTGGAGCTATATTACTTCTCTTACTTTCTTTTGGAAACAAATTTAAATTGTTTCACAAACAAATTTTTGAATTTGAATTATTAGGCTTACAGTCAATCTTTTATGAATACTTCAGGGCGCATGGTAGATTTTCTTACGTGTTTTACTATTTAGTAGTGATCATGGTAATTTTTGGAATATATAAAATTTTTAACAACAGAAATATCGCAATTATTATTTTATTTATGGTTCTTAATCTACAGTTGTATGATTTAAACCATATAATCAATAATTCAAATTTAAATGATTTTAACTTACAAACAAGTGAAGTTTCTCAGTACAAAGACTATTTAGAATCATATGAAAATATCTCTTCAAGTTTAAAATTGAATCAAGAAAACAGATTATTTATTTATCCACATGACAATTGTGAAAATGACTATGATAAATTACATCTTGGTTTACAATTTTTAAAATTTAATGGGTCATTAAGTTCTTTTAGATATCGCGGGGGGCTTAATGATGAAATATGCTCAGGTATTGACTTAACATATATTTTAGAGAATTTAAATCCTATTCATTTAGCTGTTGATAAAGAATATATTGAATTGTTTAAAAATAATTATGAATGTTCAGAAATAAAATTTCTTTATAGTAAAGATTTTTTATATTGCTCAAAATAATTTCAATTAGAATATGCCTATAAACTCTTTTTCAATTAATTTTAAATTTTCGTACACCTTAACATTTAGTTTGCTTAATTTTTCTACTTCAGTTAGACGGCTTTTGACTAATAGACATTTGGAGCCAAATTTTTTTGCAAGTAAATAATCACTTAGGGTATCACCAACAAAATAAAAATTTTTATTTTTTATATTCAACTCTTTAATTGCATTTAAAACTAATCCTTCATTTGGTTTTCTACAAATACATTTAATTTTTAATTCTTTAACCTCCCCTGCAAACCCTTTCTCAGGATGGTGGGGGCAATAATATATCCCATCTAAAGGTTTTAAATTGTTTCTAATTAATTCATGTTGTAAATGAGAATTTAGATTCTCCACATCCTCGAAAGTGCAAAAACCTTTTGCAATTGACGGTTGGTTGGTTACCAAGATTAATTTACAATTATTATTCTGCAATGTTTTAATCAAGTCGATTGCACCGGGTTTAAAATCAAATTTATCTAAGTTGTTATCTTCTCCTCTATTATTAATTATCGTATTATCTCTATCAATAAATATATATTTGATCTCCTTGCTTATATGATTTTTATAATTGTCTATTTCTTTTTCATACCTTTCTATTGTGCCGATGTCTCTGATAAAATTTAACGTGACTTCAGAAGTAATATTTAATTTATCAATATTCTCTTTAACGAAGTGTTTAAAAATATCTTTTTTTGATTCAGAAATATTCGAATCTAAAGCTGATTTTTTACAAAAAAATAATGAAGTATTACCGAGAGGCTGATAAGGATAGCTAAGATCTCTATCTATTGAAATAACCTTATTTTTTTCATCAATTTTTACAATATCGCTGTCTTCTGGGTGGTTCGTGTACCTTAATATAAGATGCATATCAGATCCGTACTTTTGAAAATTTTTATATCCAAAGCTTATTTCATAATCTAAAACAATATCGCCAAAAAGACAAAAAAATTCAGTTTCTAAGTAGTCGTAGGCATTTTGAAGTGCACCATAAGTTCCTAGCGGATTATTTTCTAATGAATAAGTATATTCAATATCTAATTCATCAATTTTTTTTATAATGCTGTTACTGCCATAACCTAAGCAAAAATGAATGTTAGAGATATCTTGACTAAGTAAATATTCAATTTGAAATTCTAGTAAAGTCTTTGAGTCAAAATCTAAAAGGATTTTTGGATTGTCGCCTGTGACTTTTTTTAGTCGTTTCCCTTCTCCACCGGCAATTATTACAGCTTGTTTAAGCACAAAATAATATTAATTGATTATTATTATTGCGTGGATCTTAAAAATAATTTTATAAAATACGTAAATTTAATAAACTCTATTACAAATGATACTGACTTTAAAGTAGTTGAAGAGTTGTTCAAAGAAATGACTAATTGCTTTGAGAGTAGGGGAAGAATTTTTCTTGCAGGTAACGGCGGTAGTGCAGCAATTGCAAACCATGCATCTGCTGATCTCGCAAAATTATCAAAAAATGGTAATTATTTGAATGTAATTTCTTTAACTACTAATATTCCCCAATTAACTGCTAATTCAAATGATGATGGGTATGAAAATGCATTAACTTTGAATTTAAGAAATTTTTATATAAATAATAAAGACATAATAATTACAATCTCATCATCAGGAAACAGTAAAAATATAATAAACCTAATTGAATACGCTACTAAAAATAAAGCAAAATCATATAGCTTATTGGGTTTTGATGGTGGATCAGCCAAAAATACTGAAGGGAATTTTATCGTTTTTAATTCCAAAAACGGTTATTACGGACCAATAGAAGATATTCATATGATGCTTTTTCATTATTTTGCACATACTATCAAAAAAGATATTAGTGAATTAAATGAGTGAAGAATACACTCTAGATTTGGTTTTCAATGCTTACAACGAAATAGAGAGTATTGAAAATGATATTGAAAATATAATCGAAAATACAAAGAATATTAAAGGATTATGTAACGTTGTTATTGTTGAAGATGGAAGTACTGATGGAACAAGTGAGCATTTAAAACTTCTTAAGAATAAATATCCAATCCAACTTAATCAATCAGAAAATAGACGTGGGTACTCAAAAGCACTTATTGACGGAATAAACTCCAGTACTTCTGATTTTATTTTCTTTTCCGACCTAGGTGGAAAGTTTGATTGGAGTGAAATTTCAAAACTATGTAAATGTTTACCAGATTATGATTTTATCCTTGGAGTGAGGACCGGAAGGCAAGATCAAAGGTATAGGCAGTTTCTGACTAAAGCATATTCTAAATATATTCAATTTTTTTACAGAGTAAATTCAAGAGATCCCGATTCAGGTTTTAGAATTTACAAAAAATCTTTAATAAGCGAAATATTGAATAATAATATTTATAATAAGCATCTATTAAATTCTGAATTTACTGTTAAATGTTTAAAGAAGAAAATTAGATATAAAGAGGTTGAAATTAATTACAAGAAAAGAGAAGGTCAATCAAGAGGTTTGCCATTGGAAATAATTCCAAAAGTTATTATTTCTACAATTATTAATTCTTTTAAAATTAAACAGCAGGTGAAAAAATATGAACAGTAACAGCTTGGGTTTACTAGGTGGAGGTATCTCCAGTCTTGCATTTTCCTATTTTTACAACAAAGATATTTCCATAATTGAAAAAGAGTCTACTCTAGGTGGGTTATGTAGATCTTTTGTTGATTCAGATGGTGTCTCTTGGGATATTGGACCTCACATAACATTTTCAAAAAATAAAGAAATTTTAGATTTTATTATCTCTTTAACTCCTATGAATCAATTAAAGAGGTCTAATAGGATCGTTCATGATGGTAGGTTTATTAAATATCCGTTTGAAAATGATCTCTCCTCTCTTTCTAAATCTGACAGAGATTACTGTTTAAATACTTTTTTAGACAATCCTTACGAAAATTATCCATCAAAGAATATGCTTGAATTCTTTTATGAAACTTTTGGTGAGGGAATTACAAGACTTTTTCTAGAACCTTACAATAGAAAAATATGGAAATATGAAACTTCTTTCATGGACAAACAAATGGTTGAAAGAATTCCAAAGCCCCCACCTCAAGATATTATAGATAGTGCTGAAGGGAAAGAAACAGAAGGCTACCTTCACCAATTATACTTTCATTATCCAAAAGAGAGGGGTTTTCAATCTTTAGTTGATAGCCTCACAGAAAAAATTAAGGATTTTTCAACTTTCTATTTAGACAATGAAATAAACGCTGTAGAAGTTGGTGAAAAAATTAAAGTCAATACGAATAAAAATCAATTTATTTTTAATAATGTAGTCTCTACGATGCCTATACATGAATTAATTCCATTAATAAAACCTACTCCCCCTAAAGAAATTATCGAGGCGCTTCAAAAATTAAAATATAACTCTATACATATAACCTGTATTAAGGTTAAGGGGGATTATCTTGGAGATAATTTTGCATTAACTGTTGCTGATCCAGATATTATCTTTCATAGGCTATCTAGATTAAATTTTCTTGGTAAATCGTATTATCAAGAAGGCTATACAAACATAATGGTTGAGACAACATATAGACAAGGCTTAAAGGAAGACTTGAATCAAGATCAATTAGAAAAGACAATTATTCATGATTTGAATAAACTTGATTTAATTGATATAGATAATATAGCTAATATATTTACTAGATCTTTTAAATATGCTTATGTTATTTATGACAATGACCACCGCAAAAATACCGATATTGTATTAGATTACTTAAAGTCCGTAAACATAACACCTTTAGGTAGGTTTGGCACATTTGAGTATATAAATTCAGACAAAGCAATTGAATTAGCAAAAGAATTGGCAGAAAATTTTGAACAGTAGTACCCATATAATTACGGGAGTTGCGGGTTTTATTGGGTCAAGATTAGCTCAGCAACTAATTGAAAATAATAATAAGGTTATTGGTATAGATAATTTTCTTTTAGGCACTAAAGATAATATAGAAAAATTAAAAAAATTTAATGATAACTTTGTTTTTATTAATAAAGACCTATCCTCCTATAACGATATACAAGGTTTAGTTGATGAACTCATAAATTATAAAGATATAGAGTGTATGTGGCACCTTGCAGCAAATTCGGACATAAGCGGTTCAGTAAACGCATTGAAAGTTGATCTAGAAAATACATTCTTTACAACATTGACTGCTGGAGTATTGTGTGAGAAATTAGGAATTAAAGAGGTAGTATTTTCATCTTCATCTGCTGTTTTAGGAAGTGTGCCAGTAAAAATCTCCGAAAATCATGGACCATTACTACCAGAATCTTATTACGGTGCAATGAAATTAGCTTCAGAAGCATACTTATCTTCACTGAAGACCTACTCAATTGAAAAATATACATTTTTTAGATTTCCAAATGTTATTGGTAAAGATACAACACATGGAATAATATTTGATTTTAAAAATAAACTTAAAGAAAAACCAGAATTTTTACACGTCTTAGGCGATGGAAATCAAAAGAAACCTTACCTATTTATAGATGATTTAATTCAAGGGATGATACATATAAGAGGTGTGGATTTAGAAAATCGTATAATCAACTTAAGCCCGCTAGATAGTGGAATTACAGTAAAAGAAATTGCTGAGCTAGCAATAAGCATACTCAGCCCTAGAACTGTTGCAAAATACGAAACAAAAGCCTACGGTTGGCCTGGAGATGTGACAAGATACGAATACAGCACTGAAAAACTTCAGAAAACAGGTTGGAGTCCTAAATTCAGTTCTGAAGAAGCTGTAGTTAAGTCGCTTGAAATTTAATTGTCTTTAAAAATTATATTGGAACCTGTATTTTCAAAATTAAAACTGACACTATCTAAATCTGATAATAACCTTATAGATGTAGGCTCGCCAACAACAAGAAGATACCCACCCCCACCGGCGCCTAACAATTTAGTGCCATAAATTCCATCTTTTGAAAGAACTTGATCAACCAAATTGTTTATTTCTTGAGTAGTGACCCCATCTGACAAATTTAATTTTAATTTCCAATTTTCATTTAGCAGATCACCAATATCTTTTAAATTACAATTTTTGATTGCACTAACCATAGGGTCAACAAGATCAAGTATTGCCTGACCAAACTTAGTATTTTCATCAGTTTCAATTAATTTTTTCTGTTTTCTCAAAATATCAGAGGCACTCCTAGAAGGTCCAATTTTTAATAATATTAATCCTGAATTCAAATATTTGATATCTTGCTCTTCCAAAGCGATTTTTTCAACTTCAACTGAATCATCTTTGTTAAATATAATTTTATTAAATCCACCAAATGCGGTAGCGTAATGATCCTGTTTTCCAATGGGTTCTCCTAATTTATTGATTTCAAGATCTGCACTTAACTTGGCAAGATCACTTTTTGACAATGTATTGCCTGTATAAAAGTTTAAACCGTTTAATAGGCCTACTGTATAAGCACTGGACGAACCGAGACCGCTACCTTTTGGAATGTCTGCAATTGAGTTGATATCTAGTCCTGTAAGATCAAAATACTCAGAAACCTTCCTAACAATTTTATGATTTATCTTTTTTGGGTCGTCAACCATTTCTGTTTCTGAGTATTTTATTTGAATCATTTCAGAGTCAAATTTATGAATGAAATGATACATATATTTATTTATTGATGTTGAAACAACCTTTCCACCGTATTTTTTGTAAAAAGATGGTAAATCTGTTGACCCTCCTGAGAATGAGACTCTAAATGGTGTCCTTATTCCTATCATAAAATTAATTAATTTCCATATAATTTAGATACTGCTTCAAACATTTTAACAATTAATTTACCCGAATTTGTTAAAGAATATTTTTTACCCACTATTTGAATATTTTTACTTGCAATCTGTTCTTCAATTCTTTTCTCTATAAATTGTTTTGATGATGTGTAGTTTATAATTTGTTTTTCTATTACTGAATAATCAAATTCTTTATTTCTATATTCATTATCTAAATTTTGTAATAAATTAACTGATATAGATCTATCAATAGTCACAGGTATGAATAAGAAAATTGAAAAATGAAACATAACAGAAAATAAAATAGTCAGTAGGACAAGTGAGCTATGCTTTCTAAAATAAATTAATGTAGTAACTATGCCAGAAATAATTAAAGATAAGAAACCATTGTAGAAAAATATATTGTGGACACCAATATTAATAATTATGAAAAACAATAGTGTATAGGTTGTAAAAAATTTCAAAATTAGATATAAATTACTTTTCATAAAATTTGTTTGGTGCATCTTTAGATTAGGTGGATTTTTTAGAGTTTTCAATAACTAAAGAGCTAAAGAAAAGCAAAAAAGAAATTTTTATATAACTTGAATAAAATATAACTTCTGGGCTATTCCAGTGGTTTAAAAATAAAAAATATGAAATAAAAGCAGAAATAAAAATTGTTTTTGCCATTGGATCTTTAAACATGTTGATTGAAAAAATCAACAGCAGAATGACAAGATTTCCATATCCATAATATGAAAATCTAATTGGTGGATACCAACCAATAAATAACCAAAATAAATTAATAAGAAAAGCAAATGAAATTGATATATAAATAAATTTTTTCAATTTTTCAGACATTAATTTATATTTTGAGATTAAGAAGAAAATTAAGAATAATGAGGGTGCTGCTAAGTAGTTTATTAAATTATAAACATCTCTGAGATAGCAAAGTAGTGCATCTCTTGGTGTCTGACAAAAATATCCTCCATTCATAGTTTCCTCTCCATTTAAATAGTCAAAAATCCAAATAAACTGCCTGTAACCTTGGGCCTGATGGTCGGAAAAGTTTGAAAATATAAAAACTAATAAGTAATAAATAACAACAGGAAGTGTTGTATAGAGAAATTTATAAATTAAATTAAATGTAACTTTGCTAATAATAATTTTATACAAAATGTAAAAAACTAGTATTAGAATTGCTGATCTATGAACTAAGAACAAAAGTCCAATAAATATAAAGGATCTATTTAATATGTTTTCATTTAAGACTATATATATTCCATAAACAAAAATCAGCATTGTGAAGGTCATTGATGTTGATTCGTAAATATGCCACTTATACATTGGTGAAAGCGATATAAATAAAGGAAACAACAAGTAGTTTTTTGCAATTCTTAAGTCAAGTAATATAAATATCCTATAAATAAATAAGGAGACAAAAGCTGTTAAGAACAGTTGGCCAAGAAAAAAGCTAAATTTTAAAACCCACAAATCTGTAAGTAGCATTCCAAAAAATAAACTAATTAAAGAATAAAATATAAAAATATAAAAAATAAACAACGGCCTGTCTTGATATACATAATCAGACAAATTAAAAAAAGATGTGAAATTTAATACACCCTGTTGGTATGTGCTTAAATCACAACTTTCAGGATAAATGAATTCTACATTAAAAGAAAATATCTTTATTTGATACTCATAAATAGATGTACATAAATAATAATTTACCTCATCTTTCTTTTGATAAAATTGAAATAAGTAAATTAATAAGTTTAGAAAAAATGTATTTATTAAAAAAAATACAAAATTTGGTTTAAAGTACTTATATTTCATGGCAGTTTTTCATATATAGATTTTTGTATAATGAATTATAAATTAAATATTTATGAATAAAGTAATAAAAGTTATCAGTTTTTTTGAGAATATTAAAAAAATACACATAGTTTTACTATTTGTAAATTTACTATTTTTTATCTCTGCTTTATTTTTTTCTTTTAAATTTAGTATTTTTCCTGAATATGATGAATTGGCTTATTTAGATCATGTAAAAACTATTTCTGAAAGTAAAAATTACTTCTATCTTGGTGACCGCAATCGAATGCCTCTCTTTAATTATTTTCTATTTATTTTTTACGCAATAGAATTTCCAAACTTTGACACTTACAAATTGTTACAATTTGCAAATATTTTTTTCACTACACTGTTTTCCTTTTGGTATTGCTTTAAAATAAAGAAATTCTTTAAATCTAATGTTGCATATTTATCTTGTGTGGTATTTACGATATTTATTCCAGTTTTTTGTTTCATACACGACATTGTTGTTGAACCAATATTTTATTTGTGTTTTGGATTATTTTTTGTTTACTTTTTAGAATTAATTAACAATTTTACTTATATTAATTCATTTAAGTTTGGTGCAATCGGTGTCTTATTGTATTTGCTTAAAGCAACTGGCTTTTTTTTATTATGCCTTTCGTTATTTTTTCTGATTTTTTATTTAATTATTCAAAATAGAAAAATTACGATTAATGATTCTTTAAAAATACTTTCTTCATTGGTGATTTTTTTCGTAATAGCAAGTCCATATTTATATGAAAACTATAAAAATTACAACAATAATTTATTTTATAATGTCAACAGTACATTTTACGTTTGGTACGATACCTGGGAAGAGGTCGAAAACGGAACTAAGTTGTACGGCGATAGGGTTGGTTGGCCAAATATGCCTGATGAAGATATTCCCTCATTAAGTAAATATTTAGAAGAACATACTCTTGGTGATATTTTATTAAAAATTGTAAATGGTTATAAAAATATTTTACTATTTTACTTTTCTATTACAGAATTCACAGGATCCTTGACAATCTCTATTTTCCTTCTTTTATCATATATTTTTTTTAAAGTAGACTCTTCTAAGAGGAGAGATGTGTTTAGAAAATACAAAACTGCAATTTTATATCTTTTATTTCTAAGTGCATTTATTTTATCAAGCACTGCTTGGTATCAACTTACTAATTCTATTCAAAGGTTCTCAATTTTAATTTTCGTACCAATGTATTTATTGATATTTTTATTTTTTGATAAACTACTTAGCTTTAACAACTCAATTGTCCAAAGAAATAGTTTTATATTTATTGTTTTTACTTTTACAATCACACAAATTACAATTTTTTTAAATTACATAGTATGAAAATTTCAATATTTACTTCAATGACACAACCTGAAAAACGGATGGACCCCTGGAAAGAGGCTTTGTCATGCTACGAAGACTTTGCGGATGAGGTTACGGTTGTTGGCAAAGACTGGCCTGAAGAGTTCAGTTTTAGTTATATTGGCAAGGTTTTTCAAGAAGGTTTCGATAAATCTAGTGGTGATTGGGTTATACACATGGATATTGATAATTTTTTTCACGAGAGAAGTTTGCAAGAGTTAAGGTACCTATTGCAAAAACATAGTGAATTACCAACTTTAACATTTCCCAAATATCAAATATTCAACCCGGAACGTTACCATATCAAGGCAAACATGTGTATTGCGCTGAATAAAAAAAAGTTTCCAAACATTAAAATGAATGGCGGAGGAGATCTTTGCCAGCCTACCTTAAATAATCTATTGTTAAAGCCAGAAGAATTTCCTTTGGTTAATATACCTATTTGGAATTACGATTCAGTTTTTAAAACAGCTGAAGTAATTTCCACTGATAGGGCAAGATTTGCTAGAGCTTGGTATCAAGAATTTAATAATTGGGGAGATAGAGGAGGTGGCTCCGAAGAATTGGCTTTTGACGCTTGGTGTTTAATGATAAAAAAGAGATATAAAAACCATATTTTAAAACTTAATATTGAAGAACATCCAAAATACATTAAAGAAAAATTAATAAATATTAATGAAAATCAATTTGGTTTTGATTTGTTTGGAATGGAAAAAGAAGTAAAAAGAAACATTACAGACTATATCAAAGCTTACAAATTAAAACATTCAACTAAAAAAAATATGAATTTTTTCTGAAATATATTCTTGTTTTTTCTTAGTTAAGTGAGAACCGATTGGTATATACAAACCGCTCTCATATAAGTGTTCTGAATTTTTTAATTCTAAATTATTATTTCTAAATTTATCAGGTAACGCTGGCTGCAAATGCAAAGGATAAAAAAAAGGTCTTGTCTCAATACCGTTTTGATATAAGTGATCTACAAGATCTTGTTTACTCTTAGAATCTTTAAGAACCAGACCGTAAACCCAAAAGTGATTTTTGGTATCTTTATATTCATGTAAAGGAAGTTGAATGTATTCATTTAAATCATTGAGAAGCTCTTTATAGTAATTACCCTGCTGTATTTTCCCTTCTATTGTATTTTTTAAATTTTTTATTTGAGAAATACCAAGAGATGCTTGTAAACCACCTAGTCTATAATTCCAATACAAATTATCATGAATGAACCTTTTTTCTCCAACAAAGTCTAAATTTATCATTTGTTTAATTTTTAAATATTTGTCATAATCATCAGTTAAAACAGCACCCCCTTCTCCGGTAGTTATATGTTTATTTGCATAAAAACTAAAAGTTGAAATATCACCAATTGAACCACATTTTTTATCACCGATCATTTGGCCATGTGATTCTGCTGCATCTTCAATTATTACAATATTATTTTCATTACAAAATTGAGAAATTTCTTCTACTTCTCCAACAAGTCCATATAAATGAACCAATAAAATCGCTTTTGTTTGCTTTGTTGTCACTCTTTTAACCTCTTCTAAAGTCATATTCCACGTAACCTCATCCACATCACAAAATACTGGTGTGGCTTTAGTTCTTAAAATTGAAGACAAACAAGATATTATTGTAAATGAAGGGATGATAACCTCATCCCCCTCTTTAAAGTCATAAAGTTGAAAGGCGACATCTAATGCCACGGAACCATTTGAAACAGCAACAGAGTATTGCCTATTAAATTTTTCCGCTAACTTTTTTTCAAATAAATCAACAGTTGGTGATGTTCCAGAGATATTATTTTTTTGCATAGTTTTTAAGACTGAAAGTTTGTCTTTAAATGTTAACTTTGGTTCAAAAACTCTAATCATACTTAGAAGTGATACTTATCATTTTCTTGATCATAAGGGCCTTGTTTGACTTCAATAAAGCTACAATCATCTTCCATGTACAAACCATGACCACCATTGTACAAAATAATAGATTCATGTTTATGTAAATATACTTCTTCTAAAAATTCTTGATGCTCATCAAAAAGTTCTATTTTCATCGCACCTTCTAGAACTATAATAACTTCGGCTGTTGTGTCTATTTTTCTTATTTGCTTATTGTGAATATGCCTTTTAATCTCTTCACCTTTTTTTAGGTTGAAGGTTGCAAACTGCATAGACATTTCATCAGAAGTTAAAAAATTTTTATCTTTTTCAAGATTTATTTCTTTATTTACAATTGCTATTAAATTTTGATTGCTGTCAACAACTTTATACATCTACCTGTAATTTAATGCCGCTTTTATGTAAGGTAAAGCTAAATTTATCAATCTTAAATAACTAGAGCTTGTTTTTGATTCACCAAATTGTCTAGGTGTGCAGTAGTAACCAACTTCAGAAATAGATACTTTGTTTTTTTCAAGATTTGAAATTACTTTGATAAAATATTCTCCATATACAGAGTTTTGAAAACTTTCAGAAACAAAATATTCTTTCCTTCCAACAATGAACCCGCTAGTTATGTCTTTAACGTTTGACTTTAATATTATCTTTAATAAGTTGTTAAATACTTTAGAAAGATAGACTGCAAGAATCGAGTCCTCAGAATTAATAATGTTTTTTATTACTTTAAGTATGGTCTCTGAACCTTCTTCGCTCTGACCTTTATATCCTCCACCTTCAACAAATCTTGATCCAATAACTGCATAATCTGGTTTATTCTTTATCTCTCGAATTAATTTTTGAACTGCTTTACTTCCCATTGAACCATCTGCATCAAGCCACATAACATAGTCATATTTTGAAAGATCGATACCTTTATTAATTGATAAGGGCAAATTTAGAGCTGGGGTGTTTTCAATTAGTCTTACATTTCCATAGTTTGCTTTGAATGAATCTAGTAATTTAAAAGTGCCATCGGTAGAGCCATCATCAACAACTAAAATCTCAAAATTTTCTATTTTTTCAACCATCATTATATTAATTAATTCAGGAATGAGATACTCTAAGTTTTTTTCCTCATTTAAGGTAGGTAAAATTACACTTAATTCATTAAATGTATTCATTTATTTTTTTACAGTAGCTTTTACAAGAAGTATGTAACCGAACTTATTTTGTGTAGTTTTAGAAATTACTTTATTAATAAATGAACCTAATTTATTATTTATTAACGAGAAAAATACGCCAAAATTTACAACCTTGGTTACTTTAATATCTACAAGGCCAATATTTTCCAAAACTTCATAGATATTTTTTTCATTAAAATCACTCACATTAACATCTGAATAATTAACATCTCCTATTTTATTTGCAACTTTTTCAATATACTTCATTAAACTCCCGTAATTTGGAGTAGTAATAATTATTTGCGTACCATTATTTGAAATATCCTTAATAGTCTCAAATAATTGAGATATCTCCGAATAATTTAAAAATTCAACTAAACCTAATAATGTAATTACATCAAATGGAGCATTTTTTTTTAAATTGTCTTTACTTAAGTAGAAAAAATTATTCTCAATACCATAAAATTTTTTTGCATAATCTACTTGTTTATTAACAATGTCTGTTCCAAATCCGGGCTGTATTAAATACCTACCAACAAAAGTCCCTGGTCCACATGCATAGTCTAAGACTTTATGTTTTGGATCTATCTCCTTTAATACACTCTTGTAAGTTATGTCGTGCCATTGAGACTGAATATCTCTATTTCTTTTCATACCTTCGGAAATTGTATTGTCATAAAAACCTTCTGAAATAGAATTTTCCCAAAAACTTATATCATTCATAAAGAGATTATATTACAAAATTTGGATAATTTATTATTTAGTAGTTTGTTTCTTGATAAATTAAATTTTTAAAATTTTTCTTTTTATTTGATACATAAAGTTAGTAATCAGAGCAACTAAGGAAACACTTATAAATGAAAATTTAAATTCAATACTTGTAATTTCATTTATTAAAATGTTAAAAAATTTTAAAATATCTTGTTTTAAATTTTTAGATACTAAATGATATTTATTCTTATTTAAGAAGCGAAAGTTTTGCTGATAGTACTTAGAATAATTATTCTCGAAACCTTTAAATGACCATGGTTTAGTATTTCCTAGATAGTGTAAAAAAATTACTTCATTTTCTATTTTTTTAGTATCAAAATTTTTATTTGGTTCAATCTGGTAATTTAATAGCGGGTTCATTTCAAAGTAATCACCGTCAAATGTAAAATTTAAAACATCCTGATCCCACCATAAAATTTTGTCTTGAATTTTGTTCATATTATTTATAAATAGATTTGTATTATTTTTTTCATTCCAAATATTTAAATTAATAATCAAGACTCCAGCATTAAAATATTTATTCTGTTCTAGACCTAGTCTATTAATATTTTCTATATCACTAACAGATTCGGTAACTGCAGCCAAAGGCTTTTTGAATGTATTCATGTTTTTAATAGTCTCACTTATAACTTCGTTTGGATCTTTCAAGCATAAAATATCTGCATCAATATAAGTTATATAATCTAAATCGTCCGGTAGGTAATCTGTCAAAAACAATCTATAGTATGTAGCATCCGAAACGTGTGTTCCCTCTACTCGTGGAAATTTAATATGTTGTTTTTTATACTTGAATATTTTAATTTCGTGTAAAGTTTGATTTTTCAAATCATTTAAATCCTTAATTATAGAATTTGGTTCTTCATGAATAATATAAATACAGATTTTGCTTTTAGAGTTCATAAATAAAGTATTAATTGAGTTTATTCCCTGAATGTTGTAGTTTTTGTCGAAGCAATATAAGTAGTTCATAAATTTAAATTTAGATTTCTTTTCTTAAATCTTTTGTAATCCAAAAAATAAGAAATTAGAAGTAATGGAACATAGAAGTATATATATTCAAAATTAAAAATATTACCATAGATTACGAGTATCGAAGTTACTATATAGCCATAAGATACTAAAAAAACATTAGAATTCTGAAAGCTGGATCTATATATTTTTTGAGAAAAGTAAAGATTTAAAATCTCAAATAAAATATAAAATAAAATCAAATTATTTAAATCAAATATTTGACAGAAATAAAACATAACTAAACAAAATAAGTAATTAAAAGTTAATTTATTTAATAGTTCTTTTTCTCTATCAGAAAATTTTACAAATAATAAAACAGGTTGGTAAATAGACATTAAGGTAGAGGCAATTATAGATAAGAATATTATTAGTAAAACATTTCCTTCATAATTTATGAAATAATCTTGAATTAAATCTTTAAGAAGAAATAAAAACATTGATCCAAAAATAAAAACACTTGATAAAAATGTATTTAAAAATGAAGTTAAAATTAAAAAATTTTTTGATTCATTGCCAATATTTGCTCTTTGAGATATTTTAGGAGTTAATAAGCTTGAAAATGATGAGATTACAGGTCTTAAATTATTTATAATCAAAATACCAAGAGAATATGTTGCTATTTCCGTACTTTCAGAAAAATTAGAATAGATTAGAAATATAATGTTCAAGAATGTAATCTGAAGTGTTTTAATCATAAATGCAACAGTTGTATATCTTAGTTTTTCAAAATTATTCTTAAAAATATTTGCCTGAGTGATATTTTTGAAAAAAACAATTATAGATATTTCATTTTTACTCAAAATTGAAATTAGGAAAATGCTTCTTAATAGTATAGAAATAAAAAATAAATGATAAATGCTAAAACCGTTATATAAAAAAGTAAAAAATAAAAAACTCCTGAAGAGTTTTAATAATAAAAATTCATTTAAATCAAAAGATTGAGTTTTTTGCATAGAAAG
>MDSX01001934.1_pt1 | contig 17210 bp, 17 predicted proteins | sample 811141 | NCBI WGS metagenome assembly MDSX01 (sample SAMN05326642, study PRJNA326480) | marine metagenome | isolation source: seawater | place: Atlantic Ocean: South East | collected 2010 | reverse complement strand
TATGATGATAATAAAATAGAAGAAATAGAATATAATATATATTTAAAATGGTTTGATGAATTTATTAAAGATATTCCTATATCAGGTATTATTTATGTAAAAACAAATCCTGAAATATGTGAAAAAAGAGTTATAAAAAGAAATAGAAAAGGAGAAACTATACCGTTATCTTACTTACAAAATTGTCATACATATCATAAAAATTGGTTAAATAATGAAAATACTCCAATATTAACTTTAAATGGTAATGAAGAATTTATTAATGATATACCGAATGGTTGGTTTGATACTATAAAAATTTTTATTAAAAATTTGTCTATTAATTTATTTAATAAATCAAGTATTGATGATATATTACAAAATGGAATGCCTATTTACTAATCCAAATCTTTTATTAAATATGTTGTGAACATTGATTTTCCTTTATATTTTAATATATCTAATTCATTACTTGTAGTAGGAAAATCTTCCTTTCCATAAACATCTTGTAATAATAACCATTCAAATAATCCCCCAGGATAAATATATACATTTGCAAAACCTAAATTTAATAATTGTTCATATTTTTTCATTAAATTTGGTGCATTCGCATTTTTATCATATACTATTATATTTACATTTGGTTTATTAGTCAAATATTCATTTATAATTTTTTCCTCAATATTAATAGAAATTGTTTTTTTAATTAAACAAGATTGTTCGTCACTTTTTAATGTGTTTATTATTAAACAACTATTTGATTGATTAATTGCATATTGTACATCTTCGAAATTAACCTTATTTACTGATTTTGTATTACCCATCGATATTTTAAATAACTAAATTATCTTTATTAAGTTATTTAAAAAATATTATTTAATAGAAAATAAAGGAGAATAAAATAAAGAATATAAAAATATATAATTAAATATTTTTATATGGCAGATAGAAGTACTTGTACAAATTCTTTAAAAGTAGATAAACTTATTAGAGAAGAACCTGATAATTTTTATGATGAAATGTATGAAATATTAGATACAGACTGTGATACATTTGATATTAGTGAATTTAAAAGATTTTATATTGTAAGAAGACTGCCTTTATATAATATTAATCGTGGGGATGATTTCAAAAAAGCATTACAAATTGTTGAAAAAGAACTAAGTAAAAATGATAAAAATATGAATAGAATATTCAATACATTAATTGAAGAAGAAGTAGGACACAAAAAAGGAGAATATGGTGTGAATATAGATAATATTAATTTTTTATATCACTATCACCATAATAAATTAGGTAAAGTTATTACATCTCCACATGTAGTAACCAATATGTCTCATATTATTACTGCAATGAATCAGGGAATTGATGTTGCAAATTATGATTTAATTTTAGAATTTGGTGGAGGATATGGAGGTATGGCAAAGATATGTAGTGGTATGGGATATAATAATACATATTATATTTATGATTTACCACAATTAAAAAAACTACAAGAGTATCATCTTACAGAAATAAATGTAAAAAATAAAATAATTAATGACATAAAAGAATTAAAGCTGGCTATGTTAAATAATACTGCAAGTAAAAAATTATTTATTGCTACTTGGTCATTATCTGAAGTTGGAAATGAATTGAGAAATCAGATTATTGATATTATAAAAGATTTTGATAGTGTTTTTATTATATTTCAACACTATAATCCAATAAAAGGTCAAGATAATTATGAATATTTTTATAATTCAGGATTATTTCAAAAAAAATTTAATAATATAAATACTTGGCACTTGGAAAAAATGAAATTTATTCCTTGGGACGGTGGAAGTTATTATTTAATATCCAAACATATCTGCAGCATGTAAAAATGACCAATATGGAAAGTTCTGCGTATCAAAAGCCTTTTTAGTCAAATATAAATCATTATTTTTAAGAAAAAATTTACCCTCTTTTTCTGCTTGTTCTTTATTATTTGAAATACCTATATAAGATTTCATTGATGAACTTTGTGTAAATTTTAACATATTTCCTTTTTCTAATTCCTCATCTAATGGGTCATAACAAAAATCACGCCCCGAATGCATTACATTATTATTATCTATACCAGGTAAACTTGATGGATTTTGATGACATTTTAATCCAGGAGCACAATTTGCATCAGAGTCACAATCTCCTTCTCCCTTTTTTAGTGGATATTTATTTTTTGGTGTCCAACCATACCATTGAGCTTTTACTTTTTCTATACCTCTTGAAATATGCCTACTTTTAATCAATCTATTTCCAAATCCTGTCCAATTATTTTTCCAATAATCCTTTGATACTTTAATAAAATTCCAAAATGGGAAATATTTTTTCTCATATAATTCTTTAGTTATTAAAAATCTACCAAATTTACCACCATTTACCCAATTAAAATTATTTTTCCAATATGTTTTATCTCCTTCTGCTAATAAACTTTGTAAATTTGCAGCACCGTCAAAAGATAATGATTTATCATCACTATTTGTACCAATTAATTTTACACCATTAACACATTTCATTATTAATGAAAAATCTTTCCAACACGGTTTATCAAAAGGTATATTAGGTTTATTTCCAAAACATTTTAAACTGGAATCAACTGTATCATCAAAATTAGACATATCTGGATTAATTATACCGGCTCTTGTTTCTCTTTTTAATTTTAATAATTCATTTTTATATTGATCTTGTGACCAACCACCTTTTTGACCTTGTATCCAGGTATTTGTAACATAAGGAGTTGTTCCACTTATATTTTTAGGATTTAATTTTCCTTCTTTGTTACAACCAGTTGAATTATATAACTGTTGAGAACATTCCTCAGGTCTTGGACTAAAATTTCTTACTTTATCGCAAGGATTTAATGATGTTCCATAACATTTTTTATGTTCCTCGTTTGCTTTTTTATATATTTTGGATGTCAATGCATCATTACTTAAAGTATTCATACTATTTTGAGTGTTTTTATAACCACTTGAATTCCATCTTGTTTTTTGTACAGGTCCTACATCAGAATTTGAAAATTTTGTTGTACAACTGGCATTTTGCCATAAATCTTGCAAACATTTATCACTATGAGGACCTGTATTCATATTTTTAGAAACACAAGGAAACATCTGACCAAATCTTTCACAATCTCCTGGTTCTATTAAAGAACCTTTAAATGGCCATTGATTAGGATCATAACAATAATCTTTATAACCTGCATTCGGTTTTAATTCTTTACCATCTGGTCCAACTATTCTTTTTAAATTACGTCCATCATGACCACATTTTAATGGTTCTCCCGCTTTATTAAAACCACAATCTTCGTCTCTATCACAATCTCCTTCTCCTGTATCTAATGGAGCTCCATAAGGTTTATTTGCCGGTGTCATAATACCATCACTACCCATTTTACCTCTTTTAGGATAACCACCCTTATTTGGTGACCAACCTAAAAATTTTGTGTTTGATGTAGGATATTTTTTATTTTTAAATTCATCTACCCATTTACATGCATCATCCTCATATTTTGGTATTAATCCGCCATTTGGTCCTTGTTTTGCAGGAATTTGCTTTCCTGTTGCTGGACACCATGCACATTTAACACCATCCTTAGTTCCTCCACCACCACAATTTTGTGGCATACTTGCACATATTTTTTGTTCTTTTTTCTTTTGACAATAATAATCTACTCCTCTACCTTTACTATCTTTCATATTTGGTCCTAACCATTCACCATCTTCTGGCTCACCACTTTTCCATTTTGATGTTATACAAGCATGAACAAAAGGTTTCTTTCCATCACCTGCTGCTATTGTATCTGTACTTACACAATAACCACAATCATTCGTAGCTAATAAAGTACAATCACCCGCAGTATTTATCAATTGACATTGTTGTATATTATTTTGTACTTCATTATTTACTGCTTCTGCTGTAGGATTTTCCTGTTTTAATTCTCCTCCTTTAAATCCTTCTTTCACTAACATTTTCATATCACGTCCATCCGTTCCTTTCATTCTAGGATATAATCTATGTTGCCATACTTGAGCACTTTTTATTACCCTTTCTTTTCTATTTTTTTTTATCTGTTCTATATCTGTTGTCAATGTTTCTATATTATTATATGCATTTACAGAAATATCCTTATATGAACTTATTATTGTAAATATTATTATAAATCCTAATATTATTAGTCCTAAATGATAAACTTTCATATATATATTTATTATATATATTAAATTTGTTATTATTTTATTATTTATTTTGCTTCCCAGCACAAGTTATTTTTCCATTTACCTTTTTAAAGTAGTATTTATCTCTTGTAATTATACTTGTATATGTACTATTTGCTTCCGAAAACTTTCACTTCACACAGTGTAATGTATTGATTTTTGTGTTTAACGGCGACAAATCGACCTCTTGCCGGTGGGTTGAAATTTAGTGTGATTACTGGACCGGAGCTGCCGCGAGGAATTGTCTTGCATGTGAGACCTGATGTTGAACCTCTCTGCACCGAGGCAGCAGTCGGACCAATGCATACCTTGGCACCATCCAAGCGTCTATTGCAACAGTCCTGTCGGTTGTATATGACGACCTTCGAAACCTTTTGGTTATTTCCCAAATCTACGTGCCACCACTGGTTACCCCATTTCTGTGTATGTGTACACGACCTGCCACCCCAACGTGTGTTCGTGTTTCCATCGACACCACGTGACGGTACTCCTCTCCACCCTGTACTCGACTGTCGAGCTGGCTTGCGCAGTGCTAAGTTAGGTAGTGACTCACTTGCACTCCCACCCACACAATAATCCCATCGTTTTTTTTTTAGATTTGTATAACACCATATACCACCTGGCTCTCCATCAGGATTTCTACAATAATTATGATTTCCTAATCCCTTATTTTTAAATTTTCTATTGGTAGGATATCTTGAATGTTTGTGTGGTCTTTGTGATGTCCATTTCTGACAAGGCATTCCTCTTTTTGTCCAATTTATACATCCTCTATAATCAGAACCTTTCTTACCATCTTTTCCTCTTGATGTTTTTTTTTTCTCATTGCAAGGATTAGGTCTTTTGAAAAGTTTATTTTTCCAAATATCAAATCTTCCTGTTTTTATTGGATCTTGTCCAGTTCCTAAAACATCTATATAACAATCTACTTTATCATATTTCTTTGATGAACCTGCTGGTGTTTGTATATATTTACACTTTTTTTCTCTTTGACATGTATTTTGACAATCTAATACTGTCATTTTACCCATAAATTTTGTACCTCCTCTTGCTGTTACACTCATACCTTCTTTATCTGTCATTCTCCAATAACCTACCAAAAATAATGTTGAAAATAAAACTAAAGATTTAAGGAAAAAATCTTCAATATTTTCATTTGAATAGTAAAAATACATAACTACGCATAACAATATATAGCTTATTATTGATTCACTGGTAATACTCATTAAATAAATTATACCATATGTTAGTAAAACAGCCATTATTCCCTTAATACCATTTTTCTTATAGCCTATCATAATAAAATAAGCAAATGTAAGAAATAAAATTATTTCAAAAATCATATTTATATTAATATGTTATTTTTTTATTATCTAAAAATTGCCATAAATCCTAAAAATCCTATAAAAACATAATATAAAATAAAATCTTTACTTGTTTTTATATAATTTTTTACATAAAAATCACTTAATCCAAACATACAAATATAAATTAATACCCAACCCAAATCTTTATAAATTTTATCCATTTAAATTATGAAAAGATAAAATTTAACAATTATCCCATCTTTTTCGTCTATCTGTTGTATAACACCATAGATTACCATGTGTTGAAGGATTTCTACAAAAATTATGATTTCCTAATCCATTTTTATTAGCAAGTTTCTGCCATTTTTGGCAATTTGTTCCCCTCCATCTATGCCAATATGAAGAACCACACCAACCCCATATACTCATCCATCTTGTGCAAGGACGTGTTTTTGAATATCTTCCTGTTACACATTTTGATGGAATTAAATTTCCCCTTCCACTTCTATTATTACCTGATTTATGTGGATATTGACTCATCCAATTTTGACAGGTATATCCTCCTTTTGTAAATGTAAGAGGTCCTCTAAATTTTTTTTCTTTGTAACCACCTCCTCTTTTTCCCCTTCCTCTTGTCCAATATGGAGCTTTAGGTTTCGGACTATCAATTAAATCTGCATCTGTACAATAATCCCAATGTTTTTTTCCTCGTCCTTCACATCCAGGAACTTTTGTATATCCTGATCGTTGAAAACATTTTAATCCTGGCTTACATTGACTATCACTATCACAATCTCCCTGGCACTTACCTAATTTACTTCTTGAACTTTTATGTGATGAATCATTGACATTTCTAAGATTCATTCCTTCCATTATTTTAAAATTTTCTTTAAATGGAGGACCCACCCTATTAGTTTGTAATGGTAATACATCAGGTGGTTTAAAGTTTTTGTTTAAACATGGATTAGTATTACAAGGTTTTTTTTGTTCTGAAGGACCACATTGTTTTCCATTAAATTGAGGTTGAAATTTTACTGTTCTTGTTCTTTTCATTTCTCCACCACCACAGTCTTTTGGATACGTTGAACATCTACTCCACGCTCCCCAACTACTTTGCACACAATCTAAAGGTCTTGGGTATTTTAATGATATCTCTCTAATTACATCTTTACAAGTCTTATTACAGCTCGATGTATTATCGGAACAACTTTTCTTTAATTTTAATTTTTTTGTATTTATCCATCCCCCTGAACCTATTATATTAGCTCTATTTAAAGTGGTAAGTCTTTTTATTGGAGCAACACCTGGCCAACCAAATACATTCTTTTCTTTTTCTGTTTGTGATTCACGTTTTACTACATTTTTACCGTCAAAGTCTGAATATTGATACCACAACACTTTTGCCCTTTTTGCTCCTGCAATTGTTCCTTCATCTACTGCAATACCTTCATATTTTCTTCCAAGAATACTTACTGTTACTGTGTCCCCTTTTTTTATTGGTGGTGGTGGTGGTGGTTCTTTACCATAACATATTTTTGATGTAATTTGACGTGTTTTATAATCTTCCGCATTTATTGTTAAACTTTCTAAACTTGATAAATTCTTAAAATATGAATCTTTTGTTGCCTTTTTATTACCCTTTTTATAAGATATATTACCAGTCGTTGAATCTCTTGTAAATTGTGCTGAATTATATGTATTTACTTCTTCTATATGACTTCCTAAATTTCCTCCATTTAATGCAGCATATCCTGTCCCTTCTGTTGTGCAACCAACTTCAAAATATTTTTGTTTTAAACATTCACTATTGGGAATACCGTTTTTATCATATAATGTATCACAAGGGTCTAAATTACTTTTTCCATAACATATTACGCTGTTTGATTTTGCTACATTATAATTTGAATTTCTTGTTCCTTTTTCGTAATCTTGGACTTGAGCACCTATGTCTGAATAAGATTTTATACCTGCAACTCCATCTGACCCATACGCTTTACCCATCTTATCTGCAATTGCATCTATATCATTACTTTTCCCTTGAGACAAACCTATAAGACCAGGTGGGGTACATGAATTATTCCATAATTTTTTCATACAATCTCCTGAATGAGGACCTGAAGCATGATATGGAGTAATACACGGATGTTCCTTTAAAAATGCACCACATTTATCTTTTGATAATAAATTTCCACTAAATCCTCCTGATGCTGGACAAACATCATTATCATATTTTGTTACAAGCTTACCATCAATATTTTTCATAGGTAACGCTTTTCCTGTTGTTGGGCACCAAGCACATAATTTTTCTGCTTCACCATATAAATCTCCGCAGGTTTTTACCGCATCACATATTTCTTTATCTCTTAATTCTGAGCATTTACCTGCATCCATTGTCCATTTTCTTGGATTACAATCTACATCTACTGCTGTATTCTTACCATCTAAAGTTGCAAATGAAAATTTCTTTGTTTCTGCACAATAACCACATTTATTATTGGGTTGATCTAATTGACCACAAGCATCTTCCGCTTGACCTGCATTCATACCATTACATGCTCTTACATCTATGTCATCTGATGTACTTTGAATTTGTTTATCTACTGGTTTTCCTTTAAAAGTTATATTTCCATCAGTTTTCTTTACTACATCTATCCACTCTACTCCATCTTTTATTTTTTCTTCGCCTGTTACACTCGCCAAAATACCATAATTTCTTGCCTGACTTTTATTTAAATCTATCTCTTCTTCTACTACTTTTTCTTTATTTTCCATTCCTTCCTTATTTATAAAATAAATTCTAATTAATACTAATAATATTGCAATTAATCCTAAAATTAATAATTTCATATATACTTTATATATAAAATTAATTTACTTAAAATCCACAACTATTTCAACCTGTTCTTTTTTTATACTTTTTGACGCAGATATTGAAAGTTCCTCTCTTTTTTTTCTTGTCTTAGTCGTTGATTTCTCTTTTCTATTTTTTGCAGTACTATTGCGTTTATTCATATCATTATTAATTTGAATTAAATTCTGTTCTATATAATTTATAATTTTGTTTTCTAAAGCCCATCTAAAAAAATTTAACTGACCAATTGTTGTTTGTATATAACAATCGTTCTCATAAGGTATAGTTATTCTTTCCCATCTACAAAAAGGGTCGAATCTTCTTTTAGAATATGCTTTTAATTTTAATTTGTAATCAATATATACCTTAAATCTTTTTTCTTCCCCTGTTTTTTGTTTTAAAGGATATACTGTATAATACTTTTTTGAATAATTTGTAGCAAACCAATCTATCAATCTTAATGATATATTTGATTCTCCATTTATAATCGGTAATATTTTTTCCATATTTCCATCCTTTTTATAAAATTCTAATAACTTGCTTAATAATAAACCATTTTGTGTTGTTAATTTATGAGTCATATATTATCATTTCCTCTTTAATCTTTAAATAGTTATTGAATTTTCTGTTTATAATTACTATCTTGGGGTCTTAAAAATTTATCTTGATTATTTATATCTGTTACATAATTGTTATCAAATAAATAAGGATTTATTAATCCTTGAATTATCATATCTCTACTTGCCATTCTTTGATTTGATAACTCTTTCTTATTACTATGCATTTTTTCATGTTTGTCAATCAATTCCTCCTCAATATTCTTTTCTCTCATATCTATTTTTTCTTTTTTTCGTTCAGTTTTATCATATTTCTCGTTATTTTTTGATTCCCATTTTTTTATTACATATTTTGAAAATTTTACTTTCTTATTCATTTAAATAATATTTATTTTTTCTTTTTGAAATAAAGACGCATTCATATATTATAATAGATGGTTTCTATAACAGATTTTGATAAATGTGTTATTTGTCATGAAGATTTGATAGATAATATTTATGAATTACCCGAATGTGGTCATAAATTCCATACTAACTGTATTATGCATTGGTTTAGAACTAATCATAATACTTGCCCACTATGTCAAAACACAGGTATCAATTATCAAACTTCTTTTCAACAAGCTAATTCATCAGGGTATGCAGAAAAAAGATTATGGGAAACTTACTATAAAGAAGCTTGTAGATATGCTAAAAAAAAAGATGCTGATAAAGAAATAATTTCAAGAATTAAAGCCTTAAAAAAAACTATTGATAATGATAAAAAGAAGAAAAAAGAATTTAAAATATGGTCTAAAACTATTTCTAATGGAATAGATACAAATAAACAAATTTATAATAAATATACACATTTTCAAAGGAATAAATGGAACATTCATAGAAATGTCTGGAAAAGAAAAGTTGCTATTGGATATTTATATTTTCATAAATATAAAAAAAATAAAATTATTATTGCTGAAAAAATACAATTATCTTAATAAAATATATATATATATATGTTTGCTGAATTTGATGATACTATGTTTCCAAATGTTCATATTAATCTAAAATTTGATAATATAAATCAAAAAAATTTCACTGAATTTACACAAAAATGGGAAACATATGACGAACGAAATACTCCATATACTTTTATATTTACTTCTGAAGGTGTAGGATTAAAATTAACTAAATATATTAAAAAAATTGTTATATTTATAAAAAAGTTAAAAAAAAGAAAAAAAATTCATAATAATGTTTTTTTATCGAAAAGTATTATGATTTGTAAAAATAATTTTACTAAATATCTATTAAAATGTATTTTTACTTTACAAAAACCTTTAGCACCAGTATATATTATCGAAAATGAAAATTATATTTCAAAATTATGTGATAATATTGCAAAACATCCAAAATTATACGATTCAAATGTATCTGCGTATTTTCCATAAAATTACATTCAAATATAAACATAAACTATGAATGTTCAATATTATAAAGCAATGAGAAAATACAATGATAATTATGAACAATTTATTGTTGAAGGATATAATCCTCATAACAATATATTTTTTACAAGTATTATTACCAGATTAAATAACGTTGATGAATTAGTTAAAGATGATGATAATTTAATTATTGTTAAAAGCGGCGAATGGTTTTATAAAATAAATACTATACGTTATCAAGAAAAAACATTTAAAAAATCTATCAAATTTGACTATAAAATATATAATATGCCAGAGAATGTATATGTTTGTTTTATTGGTACTATTTTTGTTTAAAATTGATATAATTAATATTTAACTTATATTAATTATAAATGTCAAATCCTGAAATAACAGGTTTTTCTCTTGGAACACGACTTGCTGTATTTGGGAAATGGAATGAATCACATGGACACGATGCTGATGAATCACCAGAAATTATTAATTCTATGAAAAAGAAAAATCTTTTATTTTATGATGACCAACCAATAGATAGTGATGACGAAGAAGATAATGATCATTCAACTCCAATAGAAGATATTGATTATATTAATTATTTGTGTGAGGACTGTCCATATCAATATGAAATAGGTATAATTAGTGTAAGTTATTTGTATCATGATAGGTTATTTGGTATTAAACATTTTGGAATAGAAAAATTTCAAAGAAAATGGAGAGAATATTATAAAAAAAAACAAAAAAAAATTATGTTTATGAAATCTATTAAAAATCTTAAACATAGAGAAATTTATGGTAAATATCCTTTACAATTATAAATTATCCAAATGTATATACTTAAATATATTATTTCCACCCATATATCCATGATAATAACAATAAACACTTGCAACATCAAAATTACCATTTACAGAAACGATTACATCTCCGTAATAAAAATCATATGAAGCATCATTAGTTGTTCCTGTTACAGATTTATAAAGTAATGATAGATTTTTTATCATTCCACCATGGTTCCCACATTGATAATAAATATCTCCTGCGGTTGTACTATGACCTTTTGGTATGGTTATTGTAATACTACCGGATGAACCTTTTATACCATCATTGCTATCATTATTATCATTTTGGAAAGCCCCGACTCCAGATGGCTTCATATAAATTTTAAATGGATGATTTGTACCAATATTATCGGCTTCGAATTTGTATGTTCTGCCTCTCATAAATCTAAATGTTCCATCTCCGATTCGCATTGCATTTCCATTTACATCTTTAAATGTATAGTAATCCCCATTTGTTGGAGACTCTGCTCCACCACTTACTTTTATTATAATTGGTGTATTATCAACTACATGGTAAGATATTTTTGACTCTTTGCCGTTATTCAATATAGCAATTGGATGTGCTTTTGGAATATGTGTTATCTTATATCCACCAAGAGATAAATTATATTTCAAATTTGCATCGTAACTATTACCATTATTAAATACATATTTATTTCCATTTGATGATACTATATTTACCTTACTTACATTGTGTAAATTATATCTGTTTTTATTAATTTGTTGATTTGATGTTACATAACTTCTTCTTTTAATTGCTCTCCAATTACTTGAAGATCGTCCTACGCTACTTAACATTCCTAACATTACTGAACCATAACCTTCAGGGGTTTGATCTGTTGTTCCCATTGCTGTTCTTGTGCTTGATACTCTTTTGGGTACATATCCACTCATTATATATATAAAACTAATATTAAAATGTTTTAATTATTCGCATTTGTTTTGTAAATTTGAATTTTTTATCATCTAATGTTCTTCTGTTTAAATTACACTTTAAACAGCAAATTACTACATTATCTTTGTTATGTCCTATAGAATTGTCTAATCTATCTAATGTCCATTGCATATCTTCTCTGACATTTTCATAAGCTAATAAACAATCTTTTTTACAGTAATAGCATTTTAATTTTGATATGACTAACTTTTCTAAACATTCTTCATATTTTATGATTTTATTTTCATCTAAAATTTTTTTTTTTACATCCTGATTTTTATATCCATTTAATTTTCTCTCCACTTCTCGTTTTAAGAAATCAATTCCATCATAATATTCTTCCAAAAATAATTTATTTAAATATTCTATTTGTGATATTTTATCAAATACATTTTTATTAACTATATTTTCAGTTACTTTTCTTTTTTTATTTTTTTTATTTGTCAAACCATCTATGTTTCTTTTTCCATTTATAACTATTTTTTTCATATATTATAATCTTATAAAAAATAGTATAGAATTAAATCAAAATATATATATATATGAGTGATGTATGTCAAGAATTGCAAAACATAAAATATCAAACAATGCTTTTAAATCATAATTCCAAAATATATGAATCTACGCCTAATACTGAAAATATTGAAATATTTTTAAGAAATGAAAAAGAATCTAATAAAAATAAACCTTGGAGTAAATTAAGTAAATCAAGTAAATTAAAAAAAATAAATCAATATGTAATAACATATAGTGAAGAAAAAAAATTAAATGAAGAACAAACTAAAGAGTTAAAAATTTATTTATTAAAATGTTTGGAAAGAAAAAAATTACAAAGACAAAAAGATGTTGTCTATGATATTGAAACAAACGCAATTAAATCCATTACATCATTAATATTTAATAAAACCACAAATAAATTTACTCTTAAACGTAGTGACAAAAGAACTTCCACTCTAAAATCATTAGCACCTAAAAAAATCAAAAAGAAAATTAAAAAAATCAAAAAAAATAAAATTGATACTAATTTAAACAAATAATACTATATATATTACGAAATGATTACATATTGGAATGACCTGCAAAATTTGTATGATATTCAAAATCAATTAATAATTGAAGAAAAAAAACATAATAATTATACTGATAAGGATATTGAAGAATTTAAAGAGAGTATTTCATACTTTATTCAAGACTTTCTTGATAATAATATAAAATTATACAAAGAATATAATTTTGAAAATATAATGTGTGAATCTTTATATCAAACCATTAGTGAAACTTATTTTGGATTACTTAATCAATTAGATTCTGAATTTGATTTGGAATATAATATATTAGATGCGATAAATATTTATTTTTACAAAAATAATTCTTTTAGATCTTATTCTGGAACCGGTATTATTCAAAAAAATGATAAAAATAAAATCAGCAATCTATTAAAAAAATATGAAAATGTTGAACAACCTGAACAACTAACTAAAGAATGGTTTGAATTTAGAAAACAAGGATTATCTGCAAGTGATATATGGAAAGCTATTGATACACAAGCTGCTAAAAATAATTTAATTTATGGTAAATGTAAAGATATTGATATGAGTAAAAAACAATCTGTTAACATACATAGTGCTTTTCATAATGGACACAAATATGAACCTTTATCAATTATGCATTACGAATTTGATTTCGATACAGATGTTGGAGAATTTGGCTGTATCAAACATGAAAAATATACTTTTCTGAGAGCTTCTCCTGATGGTATTAATATTAAAGAAGATAGTCCATTATATGGAAGATTAGTTGAAGTTAAAAATCCTATTTCAAGAAAATTAACCGGAACCCCCAAAAAAGAATATTGGATTCAAATGCAATTACAAATGGAGGTTTGGGATTTAAATGAATGTGATTTCTTAGAGACTGTTTATAAAGGTTATGATAATGAAGACGATTTTAATAATGATGGTAATACATTTACAAGAACTGCTAATGGGAAAAGAAAAGGAGTTATTATTCAATTCTTTTATAATGAAAAACCTTACTATGAATATGCTCCTGTAGATATATCCAAAAAAGAATTTGATAAATGGTATGATGATATTATGGAAAAAAATAAACATATGACTTGGGTTACTAATTGTTATTGGTATTTAGAAGATTATTCTTGTGTTCTTGTTCCAAGAAATAAAAAATGGTTTAAAGCTGTTTATCCAGAATTCAAAGAACTTTGGGATACTATTTTAAAAGAAAGAGAAACTGGATTTGAACATAGAAAACCTAAAAAAAGAACAAAAACAAAAAAAAAATTAACACCCAATTCTTTAACTAAATTAAAAACAGATACTAAAATATTATTTATGGATTCTAATATTAGTCCTAAAATAGATGAAAAACAAAATATTGTTATTAAAGTAAGAACTGAATCAATTGATTTTCCTGATGATTAACCTATTAAAGAACAATAAAATCCTACTCTTCTACAATCAAATCCTGGATTACAATCTTTTTTGGATTTTCTTACATCTTTTTTTAATCTGAAATTTGGTGGATTTTCTATTTTTTGTGGATTTAGTTTAGTTTCTAAATTCATTACTGTAAAATCTTCTTTGTATCCTGATATTACAAAAAATACACCTAAAATCATACCCATACTTATTAATATATTTAAAATATTCATTATATAAAATAATATTATATTATAATTAATTAACTTAATTATAATATTTCAAACAAACTATTTAAAATATTATAACAATATTATAATACATATTATGCATCAAGAAGATACTGTCACTAAACGTAATGGAATCAAAGAAAGCATCTCATTTGATAAAATTTTAAATAGAGTTAAAAGTTTAGGAGATGGATTAAGTATTAATTTTACTTCATTAACTAAAAAAATTATTGATAGACTTTATGATGAAATCCCTACTACACTTATTGACGAATTAACTGCACAACAATGTGCTTCTTTATCTACTACACATCCTCATTATGGAACATTAGCAAGCAAAATATTAATTTCAAATTGTCATAAAAATACAGAAGGAAATTTCTTACAAATATGTGAAAAATTATATCAATTTAAAGATATCCACGATAATCAAAGTTCTATTTTATCTGATAATCAAATTGAACTTATCAGAAAAAATTATAATGATTATGAAAATATGATTGATTATGATAGAGATTATCTTATTGATTATTTCGGATTTAAAACACTTGAAAGAGCTTATTTATTAAAAATAAATGGGAAAATTATTGAAAGACCACAACATATGTGGATGAGAGTTGCTATTTGTATTCATAATGGACAATTAGATAAAGTCAAAGAGACATATGATTTTATGAGTCAAAAATATTTTACTCATGCCACGCCTACTCTTTTTAATGCCGGAACTCCCAGACCACAATTAAGTTCCTGTTATTTAATTTCTATGGAAAGTGATAGTATTAGAGGCATTTATAATACTCTCGGAGACTGTGCTGCTATTTCCAAATGGGCTGGAGGTATCGGCTTACATATTCATAATGTTAGATGTTCAGGATCACATATTCGAGGAACAAATGGAACTTCAAACGGAATTGTACCTATGCTAAGAGTATTTAATAATACAGCACGCTACGTAGATCAAGGAGGGGGAAAGCGAGCCGGTTCATTTGCTATTTATCTTGAACCTTGGCACGGTGATATAGAAGAATTTCTTGAAATGAAGAAAAATCACGGTGATGAAGAAGCCAGAGCCAGAGACCTTTTTTATGCTTTATGGATTCCTGACCTTTTTATGAAAAGAATCGGAGAAAATGGTGATTGGACTCTTATGTGTCCAGATAAATGTCCTGGACTTAGTGATGTTTATGGAGATGAATTTGAAACATTATATCAAAAATATGAAAAAGAAGGTAAAGGAAATAAAACTATGAAAGCCAGAGATTTATGGTTTAAAATTCTTGATAGTCAAATTGAAACTGGCACACCTTATATGCTTTATAAAGATGCCTGTAATAAAAAATCAAATCAGAAAAATATTGGAACTATTAAATCAAGTAATTTATGCACTGAAATTATTGAATACAGCGATGAAAATGAAACCGCTGTTTGTAATTTAGCTTCTATTGCTCTCAGTAAATTTGTTAAGGATACTAAATCTCCTTTTACTGATGAAATTACTATTTATACTAAAAATGACTGCAAATGGTGTGATTTACTTAAAGCTTTACTTAAACGTAAATCTATTGAATTTAAACAAACTAATATAAATGTAGATGATTTTGACGAATTTAAAAAAACTCATAATGTTGAAACACTTCCAATATTATACCACGGTGATAAACTAATTGGAGGATATTCTGCTACTCTTAATTTACTAAGAAATACATTTGATTATGAATTACTTCACAAGGTAACTAAGATTGTTACTAATAATCTTAATAATGTTATTGATATTAATTTTTATCCTACCGATAAAACCAAAACATCTAATATGCGTCATAGACCTATCGGTATTGGTGTTCAAGGACTTGCTGATGCTCTGGCTATGATGGATATTCCCTTTCATTCAGATGAAGCTAAAAATATTAATAAACTTGTTTTTGAAACTATGTATCATGCTGCCTTAGAAATGAGTATGGAAATTTCTAAGGAAAAAGAGCCTTATTCTACCTTTCAAGGTTCTCCTGCCAGTCAAGGTATTTTACAATTTGATATGTGGAATGTTACACCATCTGATAGATATGATTGGAATGCTCTCAAAAATAATATTAAAACACATGGTATTAGGAATTCTTTATTGCTCGCTCCTATGCCTACAGCTTCTACAAGTCAAATTCTTGGAAATAATGAATGTTTTGAACCTTTTACAAGTAATATTTATGTAAGACGAACTATAGCTGGAGAATTTGTTTGTATTAATAAATTCTTATTAAAAGAATTAATTGAATTAGGTTTATGGACTGATAATATTAAAAATCAAATTATTAAACATAGCGGTTCTGTTCAAGATGTTGTTGGAATTCCAAAAGCATTAAAGGAAAAATATAAAATTGTATGGGAAATTCCTATGAAACATATTTTAGAAATGGCT
>MDSX01095724.1_pt1 | contig 17219 bp, 14 predicted proteins | sample 811141 | NCBI WGS metagenome assembly MDSX01 (sample SAMN05326642, study PRJNA326480) | marine metagenome | isolation source: seawater | place: Atlantic Ocean: South East | collected 2010 | reverse complement strand
GGATTCAAGGTCATTCGCCAAAATATGGAGGAGATCGTCCTACAGGGGGGGGCAGGCAGCCAGGACGTGCGCGTGGTGAATAGCTATCCCAGCAAGGTAAACTATCTTTTCAACTATCTTTCTAAGGATTGCATGTGCTAAATTGCTTTGCTCTGTATGTAATGTCTTTTTCGGTTTTTATTCCAAACTTGAATTTCTTTCTCGGACGAGATCAAGATGCCACGTTTGTAAGAATGAACCTTGATTTGTTGCCTCAGTCTTGGCTTGTGCTTTCGACGAAAATACACAGTTGGCTGTATTCAGAATACAACTGTAATCAGAATACATCCAAATATCATCCCTCCCCCAAAAGCAATAAATCAAATTCCAGATCAATGTGGAGTTTATCGCAAAAATCAAGCTTTCCAAACGTCTGACACTCGAAATACACTTCCCATGGATCGTTTGTGTGAGCTTTTACCTCAGTCTTGGAATTTGGTCCTAACTCGACGTAGGCTTCCAATTCCTCCCTCCATTTTCTGGCAAGTCTTTTCAATTGTATTCTTCTGTACCTCTCCATGGCTGTGGCAATTATCTGAGCAGCCTTGGCTTTAGCTTCCTTAGCAGCCTTGGCTTTAGCTTCCTTAGCAGCCTTGGCTTCAGCTTCCTTAGCAGCCTTGGCTTCAGCTTCCTTAGCAGCCTTGGCTTGAGCTTTTACCTCAGTCTTGGAATTTGGTCCTAACTTGACGTAGGCTTCCAATTCATCTCTCCAACTCTTGACATATTGTTCAATTTCCATTTGTCTTAACCTCTCAAGCTCCCTGGCTTTGGCATCTTCCTCAGCAGCCTTGGCTTGAGCCCAAAAAGCCAACCCCATCATCTTGTCGGGTACAATACTAGATTCAATACTCTTAAATATTTTTAATTGCAATCTAAACAGCAATCTCATAAGTAACCTCCATTCTGGCACTGTACGTATACGGCTGGTCAATGATTCCCTTGACCTGCTGTCCGATAAGTTCCTCGTCTCCTGTGCTCAAGATGTTGGCGGGGAGGGCGCACATGATTTCGTCGTGGGCGTTGAGGTTGGTAGTCCAATCGTCGCGGCCGATGCGTGAGATCTGCACGTTGAAATCATTAAGATCGCGGGTTGAAACCTTGGTGAGAACGCGCTTGCGAAGGGCCTCGCAGCAGGTGGCAAATACAGGCTTCATTACCTTGTACCATTCTCCATCGATGAGAGGTTGGCTATCAATACTGGCGTTGATGAGCTCCTGGTTCTGACGGAGAACATCGATAGCGGGATGGTTCTTGGAGCAGAAGATGTAGGGCTGACCAGTGACTGCAAGCACGCCCACCTTGTCAAGATTCATGGCGTTGTACTCGGGATACTTGTTGCGCCACTCGATGCCCTCGTTCATCTCGCCTGCCTCAAACACAGTCAGAGGGAATTGCGAATGCGAGTTGGCAAGACTAGTCAGAGCATACTTGTGCCCACTCCGCGTGGTCTCCTCGGGTGAAATACACGAAATATTTACCCCGAGATGCACGGGGAAGTCATTCTTCTGCTCCAACACGGTAATCTTGTGAATCACCGCATTCTGCAGGACACCGGCCGTGGTGCCAATATCAGGAGTGGTCTCAAACACATCATGCACTCCAAAGATCTCGCCGATCTTGCCGTTGATGGGCTTCCAAGTTGCAGCCTCTTGACCCATGCGATTAAAGTTATCCATCGTGCCCTTGATCTGCACAAGAAGACGACGAGTTACCTGAACAATTTCCTTCTGGGGGGTTGACATAGAAACATCAGCACCTGTGTTAAGAGTATTTGACATACTTGATCTCATAGAACCAAGACTTAAATACACCATGAGTGCAAACTTTACAGCCTCTTCATATTGTCTTGACACGCTTTCGTATAAAACAAAGTCTCACGGCCCTATAATGCCCTCTGGTCACTACAAAAAGGTCATTGACCCGCGCACCAGGGCAGAGGTGGCGCCAGAGGTCGTGCCGTTTTGGCATGTGAAACTTCCTACAGGTACTGGAGAATTCAACATATCTGGTAAGTATTCAGATCCTACTATTGAGCAAACATTGGAAGCAAAATCATCGCTTCCCACCCAAGATGCGATTTGCTCGTTTTTTTCATTAGCTGCCTTCTTCTTAACTTTCTCAGCAAGTAAAACCAGTCAAAAATGGCAACTTTGGGGAGAACATGTTTTATGTTATCCATATAACAGCACATATACAGAGATTGATTTTACTTCTGGGTCCTGCACAGGTGAAGAGTACAAACAATTTCAACATCATCCAGCACTTGCAATGCAATATGCATATAACTCAACGAATTACGCTGTAGAACAATATTGTAACGATGCTGACCAAATCTGGGGTCTTCCAAAGGTTCAATATTCATTGCCGGAAGTTCCTCGGCGATGGAATGAAACTAATTTTAATTGCATGATTACTACCTACGACGCAGGTGGATTTTGGATTTGGCATGCCCTTCGTTTTATTTTTGCTATATCTTTCCTGTTTCAATTTGCCAGGTTTTCTATGGCTCCAAATAAAGATAATTCAATATTATATTGGGGTCTAAACAAAATTTTTGCTGATTATTACAAAATTCTATTGGAATACTTTGGAGTGACAGAATACAAGCCATATCAACCTGACTTTTGGCGTTGGTATGAATATGCTTTGACATCAGGCATTCAGGTGGCTATCATAGGTCTGAGTTTTTTCATAGGAAATGTTTCAGAACTTCTTGCTCTGTCAACTTTACAGTCAGCACTTTGCTTCATGGGATTTATTATTGAAAAGAGAATAGACAAGATATACAAAGCACGTATTGATGACAGAGATCAAGCAATAAAATACAAGAAAAAGACAAAGATTTTCATTGTACTTGGCAGTGCATGGACATTCTTTGCAATTATTTGGTATGTGCTGATAAATCGTTTTATCATTCAAAGTAAAAATCCATCAAACTGTGCCTTTGGAGAAGACTTCCCAAATGCCATTTATTTCATTGTTATAGCAGAATGTATTCTTTTTGGTCTATTTGGATGTTGGCAAACGCTGCAGGTAATTTGTTGTTTTACTTGGGGGGTTCCAAACAAAGCTCAAGAAGTTACCTTAAAACAAAAACGAATTGAAACATGGATTTTTTATACTAGAGGTTACACCTGGTTATCTCTAATTTCCAAAACCATTTTAGAAATTGGTCTGCTCTGGTTCGCATTGAGCTTTGACGAGATGATACAACACAAATGATCAGTAAAAGTAAAAAATCAAAATACCCAAAGATGAGTAATTCAATCAAGCAACCCAAAAATGCCCCTCTCCCTGCGCGAGAACCTGATTGAAGACGTAATCAAAATCACGAAGCTTGTGGAGGAATACCGCGACGACCGCTCTGCTCATTCGGATGCTGAGCAAACTCAAGAACGGTTCAATGACATCCACGTGCATCTCTGTGAGCTTATGTCCTCGATGATTTCCAGTCCCCTGTCTGGGCGAATCTTTCTTACTCCTCCCTCGGCCTATGTAGATGAGGAAACGCGGGAGGCGAGTCTCAACGAAAACTTACTACAAAAAATTTAGTGTTTATTCATTAATCCTTGATCTACACTTTGTCAACGTCATTCAAATCTTCGATGTCACCCAAATCTGGTATGGTTTCATCTGTTTTGTAATCAAAGTCCTCCTCCGAATCGTGCTGATCATTATTGTGTAGTGGTTGGTTCTTCTCCCTCTTGTTATTCCACAACGACCAAACATACGCCCAGGCATTACTGATTTGTTCTTGAACGTAAGACGAAATGTGTGGCTTTACAAACAGAGAGTACAAAACCGACCCTGCAAACAAAAACATGGGCTGTAGAATTGACATCAAAGGCATATTGCGTTCGATTATTTCCTGACTGAAAGTAATTTGAAAGATTAATTGAATCGCCAAGAAAGCTGGCCAACAAAAAGCGACGGCTGTACTGTAGATGCTGACCAGAGCCAGGATATGTTTTTTTGCTGATGTTTCACTGTAGGCATAGTGCAAAGTAGCACAGTTTTCATAAGCAAAAGTGGCAATGAGAGTGATTCCTAAACAACAGCCCCTCAATAGGAAAGCGTGGTGGTCTCTCAAGCATTGATTGCGAGGATACATGCGAAGACACACGCCAGAATCCATTTTTAAATGCTTACTGCTTCCAATTTCCGACCACCAGATACAGATGAAAACAAACAAAATTCCGCGACTGCTTTGATGCACGAATCTCATCAGTGTGGTTGCAATGATCTCGTTCATATTAATTAGATAAAAAAAATGTATGCCCAAATTGAACTCCAATGTGCGATATGTAAAGTTTGTAGCATTAGCATAAAAAATATTGCTTCGGCTATGTAGCATGCCAAACAGGGTGAAAAGCACGATTCCACACACGGCCGATACCATGATTGCGTACGCACCTACTTGCCCGAACTTTGCACGAAGAAAGTCGTTTCCCGTGTAGGTCAAATGCACTGTGAGAAGACACCAAACAAAGCATTGAATGGGCCACGATCCCAGATTGTACGTGTGTGGGGCGTCCATATGCTGTTGCACGTCAAAGAAGCGAAATGCCGTCGCATGCTCAAACATTGTAAATAAGGGGTCTTGAAAGTTAAACTGGTGCTGCAAAAGAGCATTCAAACTTCCAAAGAGAACAGAGCAGATGCCTGAAACCCACAAATCAACAAACATAAACACAAGCATGTGCGTTCGAAGATTGGAGAATGATACCAAGCCTATACTCGAATAGATAAACCCACACACGAACCCAGACACGACAAAAAAGGCAGAACTGAGATCAACAAAGAAGATGTCAAGTGTCAACATAATAGGGTCCAACGCCGATTCATGCATTGTGTAGTTTGATGAACATATGCTACACGAAAGACATATCACAAAGCAAATTGACAGAGCGTTTAACACGTTAATCAGGCCGTAAAAGGTTGCTTCCGACGACCGATCCTCAAAGTGAAACTCGATGCTCGTGTCCCATGTATCTAATTCACACGTTGAGTCTTCGTCCCCCGACTTGACAGAAGAGGTTTCCTGAGTCAACAACCTCCGTTTGCTCAACTGCACACAACTTTCCGTCTCAACTTCCTCCTGCATTCACAAAAACGAAATAAAAGCAATATACAATGAAAGCAAGTAAATACGTTTTCACGATTTTAGTCATTTACACGCATGTTCTGAAATCAACTCGTTCACAAAAAGAAAGCAAAAAAAAGAGACTTATATTAGAGCAACTGCACAGTGTATTAATGAATATGAAAAGAGTGGCAAGCATATCTCTTGTCATTGTCTGTTTATGCAGCAGGCTTCAGATAATTGAATCTGAAATCAAATTCTACATTGAATCAGCTCACGACTTAGAAAACGACTGCAAAATCCAATGTTCACCTAATGACATTGCTGTTGAGAAGACACACAATTATACAAAAACATACAGAGAAATGATTGTTGAAAAATATGGTAATACAAAGGAAGTAAAAGACGCAATATTAGAAATCGAAATGAAAAATTCCTATGAAACATATTTATTGACTCAGAATTTTACCAAAACATGGAACTCTACAATATGTAAAAATTGCCAAAACATTACAGACGAAGAAAACAAAACCCTTGATCGCGCTTATTACACCATGGACGAAGATTGCAATCCAACGTGCAAAAAGGACTTACATTATTATCATCGCAAGGAACATCCTGAAAAATGCGTCAAGTGTGACGTGAATATATGTAAAGAGGGAGAATATCTTACAGGTGACGCATGTCAGCACTGCAAATCATGCGTAAAGCCAATTAACCAAAACTGGAAATTTACAACAAGAGGTTTGATTCTTGATGATAACTCGTCTTGTGAGGGCGAATGCGAAGACGGATATTTTGAAGATGTTGAGTTTGATATTAATACACAAGAGACAAAAAGAGTGTGCTTGCTACATCAAGAAGTTGAATGTGACTCAGGCGAGTACGAAATCAAGGGTACATCTTTTACCGATGCTTATTGTGAGCGGTGTGGTGAATGTGAAGGAATGAACCAAACTCAAAGTTGTTCCGGGTACCAAAATGCAGTCTGTGAACTATGTGAGCCATCAGAGCTTGAAAGTGGAGCAAGATACGTTTACAACAACTGCACCAAAGAATGTTTGCATGGATACATAGAGAACAAAACAAGTGGCACGTGTGAATACTGTATGAGTGAAAATGGAGGCCCCTATCAGTGTGCCTCAGGGCAAACGTTCAGACTAAACAGACAATACTGTCAGGATTGCGAGGAATGTGTAGTAACAAAGCCCGACAACAGTGAGTTTGTGCAAAACTGCAACTGGAAATGTGCAGACGGGTACACACTTCAAAACAACACTTGCGAAAGCCTGGACAACTTATTTAAACAACACCAAACCATACAAAGTTCTGTCTTGTGTGGGGATTATCAGCAACTTGATTGTAAAACCCAGCGGCGCATATGCAACTGCATAGATTGCTCTAGTGTTCAAAACATAGTGCACCCGGATCTTAAGCATGAAGATACAAGGTGGCGATGGATGCCCACAAGATCAAAATGCACGTGGGAATGCATGCCAGACTACTACATAGTACGTCTAAGCTCTTCTACAGTTGATTGTTTGCCTTGGGAGTATTTTCAAAAGCAAGCCGAGCTACAAGCAATTGAAGTCACCAATTTCGATGAAATACCCATTGAAAGGGTGGAGAGGAAAGAAAAGATTCCTCTCATGGAAATGATGCTATTTTCATTTGTAACCATGTTCACCATGATCTTTCTGATTTGTACCCAGCGATGAAACTTGAACTTGAAAAATAAATATAAAATCCTTTTGGGAATCGAACCCAAACACCCTGTTGTTATCACAACGAAGGTGATTCCTATAGGATCAAACGCACCTGAGTGCGAAGATGGCGATGGCGAAAGTGTAGAATTTGGTGAAAATGGAGATATTGAAACGCCAAATACCTGTGCTTGTCAGTGATACACATTCAACTCTCAACTATCCTAGCTCCCTCCCAACTCAGTCAATTTAGTAATTCAGTACCTAATGTCAATATATCAACACGTATTCAAGCACAACCCCAGTAAATTTGTCATGAACACATCATATTGAAGTTCACAATCAACACATGTAGAGACATATATCATATACACGAGCATTTGCATACACCAGCATTCAATATTGAAAACATGAAAGCAGTGTGTGCGATGCTGAAGACTCCACTGTAAATGTTATATATACAAATAGAATGATTTTTTTTTCTTTGTGTAGTTACATATTAGCGTGTACTGTGTCGACCTAGAATGCAAAACTTAAAAAATATGAAGGCAGAAAATCATGAAAGTGACACCGAAATGACATGCGACCCCCCTACAGATCAAAATTCTCGAGTCGTTTGTAACAGAGAAAAAATTTTGCAGGTAATTAACCTGCAACCTAATACAATCGCTCAATCTCTTCAAAGTCTTGAAGACCATGTCAGGTCTCTTTTTAGCACCAATGATTACATTCAATGTCAAGCATTCATGTCAGCAAGCTACGTCCAGTTCAAATTGGCGTGTGCTCAAAGAATTCAGGGCAAGCATGGGAACGTCTGCGAAGTTAATTTTGGGAAGGGATACTTGGCTCGCTTGATCAATGACAACATAGTGCTGTTGTTCCGCCAGCCACATTTTGATTTGCCAGTGCAAGATACAATGAAAAAATACTCCGACGAGGATTGATGAAAGGTCACGTTGTAAAATTTCTATTTAGGACTTGATTGTCAGTTCAATAAGCATGCCAGCTACACACAGTATAAATGTTCGACTTATTCATAAACAAACAAAACAATCAATGGTAATGCAAAATCTTATAGATGTCAATGGAACAAAACCGTTTCATGCACTTATTGGCAAACAAGACTATCTATTCAATTTGGATGCAAATGGACAAAGCGAATTAAAAATAAACGATAGTGTTGAAAACAACTCAGAAATTAAAACACTGAGTCTCAATGTTCCCGTAGAAGGCCCTATTGATTCGAATCTACTTGGAGTCAAAAAGATGTTTCAAGATCGATGGCAAACAATAGGCATCGATTCTGACACATTAATAAATGGAGGGGTCGTTACAAAGCCTATATGCTCTGCCTATGATCTTCAAATTGAAATCAAGTGCTATTCAAAACAAAAAACATATATCAATGCACCAAATTCTAAACCGATTAAATCCTTTGAACGTGAGCAGAAAGCACTTGAAAGAATGCATTCAAGATATCTGAAAACGTTAAGTTTTTTGACAACCGGAATGTCACAAATGCCCCAAACCCAGGATGAAATGAACATATTTTCCGAGGAAAATCCAGAAAAGGCTCAAAAATTAGGTCAACTGCTTGGAATTGATTTAAACATCCAGGCAAAGGAATTGACCAACACAAGTAAAGAAAGTATGCCCATGCACGTCTTTTGGAAAATAATGCCCGAAGCACAGGCAAAATTCTTGCAAAACTCACCCATTGAACACACGGTATTGCAAATATGTCGAATGCTTTCTGAATTCATGCATGAACATCCGAATGTCACAATCGACTCAGAATGGATAAGAAAAAATAGAGAAAAAGTACAGCAAAAACTTACACTTGAGCGTTGTTTGCAAACCTCTGAATCTTACTGTTTTGACCAAACAGTAGATATGAATAATCGATTGAAAATGAATGGCGTGGTAATATTTGAATCGAGCAAACAAGCAGATCAACAAAAACCAGAAGGAGTTACTGACAAAGCTCAGGCTTGGTTTCTTTTCAAAAATAACATGGATCGTATTCAGAATAACGAATACCTCAATGCGGACGGTAGCATAAATGCATTTGTAATAGGATCTATGGCTGCGTGCTATGATGTAGTAATTGGTGATTGTGAGGACATTACATATCGCAAGTTCCTTGAATATTTAAAAATATGTAAGGTATCAAAATCACCGCATGTGGACATTGATATGTCTTTGCAAGCCTTAAAATCAAAAAACAATATACCAAACAAAATTGATGCCGATTTAGTCTCTAAATTTGCACAAGTTGCTTCAGAATTTCCAATTACACCTACAGTAGGGGCCGCCAGAAGTGCACACTTAGAGCAACAAACTTCCGTAAATCAGCATGATTCTCATTTTGAAGTCCCGATCAAGGAAGTACTGAATACGATATTTGAGGGGTTTAAAGAAGATAAGCTTGGTGGACATGCTTACACAATAGAAACAAATGCTGCTGAGTGCCTTAAAATTTTTATTGAGCATGAAGGTAACACATTAGCAACTGTGACATTACTACAAACAAATCCTACAACCATAGAAGGAACTGCAAACAAATTGGGGGTTCAAAGTAAAGAATGTATCAAAAAAATGGATGCTGTTACAAATCTCTGTCTTTCATTGCAAATTAACAAAAATCTTGAAAATGTACAACAAATGCAAAATTTGCAACAAAATTTGACTCGATTGAATAAGAATCATATTTATCATCAAGATGCACTCAATGTTTTGAGTTCAATACAAACTCAATTTTTACAGCAACAAGGCGCAAAAGCAGACAGCGTCATGTGTGCAACGGATTCCGGGTCATCAAATTCTTTTTATTTTGGTAATTTGATCAGTCAGCAGGGAATTTGGCTAAGCATTGATGAAGACTGGATGGATAACGCAAATCGTATACAAGATAACGAATGGCACATGCCAGCTGAAACATTTAGAGAATTGTTTGAAAAGGGCAAGATAGGATATGCATGTATCAATGAGAACAAGAAAGCTTTCAAGGGAATACTCACTGTACATGAATCAGATTTGCAACCAGATGAAGTTGCTGCCATACAAAAATTTGCGTGCTTTTGGAATTCCATGTGTTGTCCTGAAACAGTTATGCAAGACCTGAGAGAAAAAACATTGCTTGTATTACAGAAACATGCTAGTAAAAAGGGCATAAGCAGAAAACAAAGAGAAGAAATTGCGGCCGCGTATGGAGACCCAAATTCCAACGTAAACATGAACAAACGTGGCTTGACAGAAAAGGATTTGACTGAATACGTCGCAACTGTTTGTTTTGGCGGGCCTGCTGTACAAGACTTACTACAGAAGCAAAACTTTGAAATTAAAGAAGTGAATGGTGCTAAATTTATTGCTTTAAACAAAATCAGAAATTAATAAAAAATATATTTTCCTCAAAACATCCATTCTCATTTCAATCCCATCACCATGAAACTCTCACCCGAACTCAAAAAACTCCTACACGATGTCAATATTTCGGAAAGCGATTGTAAGCAAAAATTGACAGAGCGAGGCATGCATGTCATGCACACATACATCAAGTTGATTCATCTTCGACTTAAGGACAATATGCCCGACCAACAGTGTGTAGACCAAGTACAAAACAGCCGTATATGCGAGCTCATGTCTGTGCTGGATACTCAAGGTCAAGGCATTCCCGAGAAGAAAAAGAGTGTTAAGTCTGACCAATAAATCGTGTACTTTAGCTGGCCTGAAATACCTTGTTGCACACAAACAAGATTATGGTAGTGGCAAACGTAGTGATGTCAAACACGATGTGATAATCCTTGAAGCCATACTTTTGAGCCGCGTGCTTGATGATATGCTCCCTGTCTGTCTCATACATGTATCGAAGTGTCCATAAGCCTATAATCGCAAAAATAGCGAGCAAGTGAATACTGTAGTAAAGAACATTCAACGCCAACTTACATCCTGTTTTGTTTACATGCCATATAACCTGACAACACACCACACTGGCACAGAAAACGTAGATGCTGTCCGAAGTCAATCGAGCATAGAATCCCTCTGTCAACACCGCATACATTCCACACAACTGCAAGAACAACAGAAGACCCTTGTGTCTGTGCATGGATGTAACGCTAATGCAGAGAGGCGTAAAGCAAATAACTGCTAAATGCAGAACACCACCAAAGACCACATCATGCTTTGAATCAGCATACAGCATCATGAAAAACAAGACAAAGGCAGAAAGGTGCAACATAATCATAGTCAAGGCAAAGCACGAAACATGAGACGTCCAGGCCTGCGAACCATGAAATACACCTTGCTTTGTGAGTGATAAATTAAACGGAGGCAGACTTGCCTCTTGCTTATCGGCCTGCTTTGCAACGTTTTTGATCTCCTTCTCTTCCTGATTTCTTGCAGAGTACACCTTGCCGAGCCAGCATAGAGCAGCATGCGGCGTTGGAGAAAAGGAAGCTTTGCCGGCGAAAGCATTCTCTGTTTCGCTTTTTTGTGGAATGTGTTCGCCCGTCTCCAAAGCAGATCCCCCAAATATTCCGTTTATTTGTAAACGTTTGTTGTGTAAATTTACATCAAACGACTTCATTCATGCTCTTCATTCTAGACAGGTTTAATATAATGATAAAGGTGTTTTGTACGTTAATTCAGTGTCAAGAGTTTGCATTTCTATAACCGGTGACACTGGCAACACGGATCGTGAAATAGCCAACACAATGAAAAATTCGTAAAATATCATCACCCCTACCACTGCAATAATCGAAAACAATAGAACGCGCCAGTAGACTTCCCGTGGGGCGGTGGTGCGAGAAAGATAGGACCGGCGAAAACGAAAATTTGCCATGCGCCACAACAACATCATATGCATCACATGTGTAATGCTCAGCAGAAAATAAGCCCAATACGTTTCATGTACGTGGTATTTCACCGGAACAAAAACCCAGTGCGCGGCCCAATAAGCAGAAAATCGAAAACATAAGTGCGAAACTAGTTGCAAGCGGTAATACCCATACTGGAAAGCGGAATAGCTGCATACGTAGAGACACACGGTCAACAAAAACCAGGGCCAGAACCACGAAACCGTAGCATTCATAGCTATGCCAAAAAAAAATAAAATGGCAGCTAGCTGATCCAGTACATGCCAAAAACTGTTGGTCGTGGGATTTGACCACAGCATGAAGGAAGCACAAAATGAAACAAGCAAATTTAGCAAAAGTGCATCCTGCGGCAAACTACGAGGCATGAAAATCCCGTATGTCAATGGGAAAAGCATCCACACAGAACCTATGCCCAAAACAAATTTGTTTTGGACCGGAATATCTTCTACATTTCGCGCCATGCATATCCCAATTATCCTGATAGTTTAATATAAAAACACCATATCAGAGCTTAAAATGAGTATTACAAAACAACGTGTAGACCCTTTGATGCATAACCTATTGCACATGGTCAGAAAAAACTCAGATGTAAGAACATGCATTTTGCGCATAAGCAACGCTTGCATGGCAGGAGAAATCAATTGCCGCGAGAATCGCCGTCCCATTACTCCATCTCTTCTCAAAATTATACAAAAACACTACCGCCAGTTCTTGCACAATGCGTTGGAAATGAGCTTTGTATGCGGGTTCACGGCATTCCACGTCCGCCGTGAAAATGACATCCCCTTGCCGTTTGTATTGCCATTGGGAAGCTTCACATGGACCGCAGAGGCCTGTGAACCACACAGCAAGAAACGGAAATACGAGGACCATACACCCATTTGCCGCTTTCGAGTTTGCATGCTTTATGGAAACATCAAGGAATCCGACATTCATATCATCAACTTTGAAACGCCAATGTTTGTTCCTCTCAATTCTCGACACGAACTCAACGACGACGCCTTCCTGCGCTTGCAAACTCCATTGGCACACATCCTCGAGAAATTTGAGATTGTTCGCACGTGCATGAGAGTCGTCTTCGAATGCAACAAGTGGAATATCAACAAACACCTCGTAGTGACTGAAAAGTTGGAACTGAAAGACCAAACAACTTCAGGCATTCAACTGCTGGACGAATTTCGACGCTATTCCCTCACAGGCACACATAACATGATGCGAGAGGGAATCCTCAAACTCAGAACAAGAGAAAACAAAGACCTCGCAACAGTCAACGATGCCGCAATGCATTGGATGACAGACCAATTCTCCGAAGAAAAGGACGCAAAGGTACACATGATGCCCCCAAATATGCAAATCCAGGAACTCAGCAACATCGATTACGGAAAGGACTTGCAATACTTCTCCGAAGACTTTTTGACCTCCGTATACGCGTTTTTCGACGTCCCACGCACAAAGGATGTCAGCAGCTCCCAAACAACAGCTTCGGGGGAAATGATGTCTCGACAACAGCACCTCAACATCATCAACACATGCAAATACCTCGAACACGTGGCCACAATAGCATACGCCGTAAGCTTCCACATCGATCCAAACGCCGTCGAATTTAGCATCACCCCGCAAAATAGGTTGGATATAAACTCATCCGCAGACGTAAAGGCACTCTGCGACGCAAACGTTTGGTCCGAGGGAGAAAGGGGGCAACTCAAGAAGCTCTACAACATGCAGACGAATTGAATGTTTGCATGTATTTACGTGCCTTTTTATAACAGGTGCTCAGACTACTATGTCAAGCAACGAAGGTGATAATTCACCGATTGATGTGGACGATTTACCGGACAATGAAACTCCATCGAATGGAGTTCCATACCCGATGAAAATAAAGAAGGAAATGCACGCCCAAACAGTGGAGGAACTGGAAAGAACACATGCTGCAAATCTGAAAAGGGTGGAAGAAACAGGCGATTTGCTCGAACAAATGAAACGAGATCAAAAGAATCAAGAGCAGTTGGCAAACAAAAAACGCAACGAGTTCAACGATGCCATTAAAGCCGACTTGGCTCGTACTGTTTTGAGCTGTTCTAAGCTGCAATTTCCTATCTTGAATCAAGAAGCAACTGAGCAGAGTTTCTCTGACGAAACCCAAAAAAGGCTTAAAGACAGATTCAGCGAGGTCGAAAACGCATTGAATAATTTGCAAAATGAGTTGAGAGCCATTTTTGATGCCTCGGGGTGTCATTCTGAAGTGATGCGCGTATTGGAAGTGGAAAAATCACTTCACGTATTGCAACAGCTTGAACGTTCCAAAAATGGTGAAGCTTCGCAAGAAGGTTCCTCTTCCAACCTCCAAAGAGGTGAAAGTTCTCCTTCCAACACCCACAATCTGTCAAAAGAGAAAAAGGAGCTGATTCATTTGTTGAAGCGTCCCGAGTTGCAGACATTGAAGCTTAAGTTGAAAATCAATCAGCAAACCAAAATCACAACCATCCTAAACTGTTTGAAAACATTGGAAAAGTTCAAGGATGAGCAACTCAATCGGGAAATCGAGACGCTAATCGCAAGCTTTGAGCAGAAGTCAAGAACAAACACAAAAACAAGCAAACACAAACGGAATTCAAAAGTAGGTGCCAGGAACATTGCAGAAGTAGGTGCCGGGGACAATGCAGAAGTAGGTGCCGGGGACATGTCAGACGAAGACTTATTTCGTCCATCAAAGATCCCAAGATCCAATTTGGCATCTTTTGTGACGCCAGAACGCACGGATGATTTCAATAAGTGCTGTGATTTGATTGTGAGTTTTCTCGAAAATAAGTCAGAAGAACTGAAAAAAGAGCACGCTCACTACTGGCAAAACTTCAAGCAAGAAACGAACATTTGGACGTTCTTGAAGATCAGTCATGGCATGTGGAGTAACCCTAGAGAAAATGAGCAAGAACTCAAGAAATGTGTCTTGAAGATGGTGCTCGCTTTGCACCCTGACAAAACTGACAATTTGTCGCTCACAGAGGAGCAGAGACATTTAATCGGCCACGTTGCTAATGCTATCAAAGACGAATTGAGCAAGCATTTTGCGCAGCATCATAAATTAAGCATTGATGTAAAGATCAACGATCTAGTTTACGGTACCGCCACTTGTACGAACGGCGTTGATCAAAATTCAAAAGATTCTCCTGTGGACCTGACTGGGCCACTTTATCATTCAGATTAGTCATAAGGAAAACAAGGCCGGTGGGCAAAAACCCACCGGCTTTCTTTTCATGATTGATATCTTTGCTATGCATTTTTGCTTGCTTTGTGCAAAAAAACATGTTTTGTTCTACATTTGAGTAAAAACAGTATCACGATTTTTTTTCTCGTTTTTTATTCGAAGTTCAAGAGAACTTGTTTGAAAACAAACGCTCAAATTATTCTACGTCTGACTTGGCGGCCATAACGGACGTTGCGAGTGAGCACAAAATAAGTGCGAAAATCAGGGAGTCACATTGTCGGGATGTGGAACTTGTTCATAGTTTGCTCCATTCTTAGGCACACAAGCAAATGTGCCGTCGAATATAAGCCTCCTTTTCCGTCTGAAAGTCACAGGAGTTTCAGAGTGCGGAACTGGCTTTATCTTTTTAGGTTGAATAAGCCAAGTCACAACAGAAGGCCGTGAGTACCATTGAGCCTTTGAAAAGGCTGCTTGGTTTTTGTTATGATCTTGCATCTTTTTTTCATAATTCAAGGCTGATGCATCTAAAGTATCCTTAAGGCCGGTTGCCAAGCCATGCAAACCATTCATGACAAACTTGATATCCTCTGCGTTACAAACTTGACCTTCTCTTTCACATGCTTCGAACATTAATCTTGCGCGCTTCACCATGCGTTCCGCTTGTCTCATATACACTGCTGGAGGCATGCACCTTGAGGTTTCAGCAGTTCGATATTGTTCTGCTAGACCTGTTCTGTAATCATGCTCGGTTGCAGCTTCTCTCTTCTCAATGCTCATGCCTTCTGTTTCAGAATCTTCCCATGATGGATCATCCTCATCACTCAAGTCATCGCCTTGAACTAGAAGTGCCGATTGATGATCAAACTCTGCACAGTTGGAAAGCTTGGGGTCAATGACCCTTTTTGTTTTCAAGTATTCATACAGCACCTTGTTGTTGGCTATCGCACAAATAAGATTCTTATTTGTTGCTGTGTTACGCAAAGTTACGTGGCATTGTTCAAAAATTGTTTTCAATTGCGCTTTTTTGAGCTTTTGACCTTCAATAGCAGTGACCTTTTCATTGGTGTTGGAATCAAAATTAGGCAAATCGGAGTTTTTTTCATCTTCTTCCTTTTGATCCAACTCTTCCTGTTTGAGCTTTGACTTCACACCATCAAGCTGTGCAGTCATCTTGACGTTGTCAGAAAGCATAAGCTGACAAAACCTATCACCTCCATTAGTTTCATGGAATACTTGAATTAATCTGTCCAGTATCTCACAATCTTGACGTTCGACAGAAATTTTTGCTGCTTCTTTGATACTCTCTGTGTTCTGCTGAGCTTCTAAATCCCAAATGGTAGATTCAAGACCTGTTTCGTGGATTTGCTTCTGTGCATTCCAGACCATGATCTTTTCGATTGGACCTATAAATTCATAGATCCGCGAGTCTTCTTCTTCTTCTTCGTCATCTTCTTCTTGTTCTTCTGCTTCTTCTTCATCATCATCATCTTCTTCTTCTTCTTCTTCTTCTTCTTCTTCTTCTTCTTCTTGTGCCTTGGATTCCTTCTTGTATTCTCTGAACACAATCTTCTCTTTGGAACAACAGTTTGAAATCGTGTCAAATTCATGTTGGGTCAAGATGTTACAGAAACGAATTCTCAACAGGAACACCGAAGATTTAATTGGAATCAGTCCAAGATTGTCCTTAGCTTCAGAAAGAAAGCAAAGGCTGTACGTCAGATCACCTGGTATAGTAAATTCTGTGGGACTTTCAGCATCATCAGAATCGAGCATCTCATCATTGTTTAATTCCAATTTCAGTTTGACTGGAATTGGAGGGTGCTCTTCGCCTAAAAACCCAAAATATGGCAGAACGTTTTTTTTTAACTGCTCGTTGATTTTCTTGCTAGTGTCTTCTTTTTGCCTTTTTCTTTTCTCTGGATCAAATCGACGGTGTTTTGGCAATTGAAATTCCAGCATGAGTCTTTGTTCTTCTGAACTGCAATCCGAAAGTGCTGCTTCATCGGAATCGTTGATTAAATTCCTGATTAATTCTTGATCACTTTCTTCTACAGGCCGCAAAGCCGCATAGGGCACTCGAATAAAATTGGATTTAGACCCACTCTCTGGACGCTTCGATGTGCATTTTGCGTGATAATTGTTTGTCAAGGGGCGGTTGTCAACCTTCACTGAACAAAAATTTCGCTTATGATCTTTCATTGGCATAGGTTGCAAAAACATTCTTACGTGAAGTGGGTGCTTACAATTTGCCTCAGTACAAGTCCAGTATTCGTCGTCACCACGTGCATGAAATTGAACCGAGCCGCCTATCATTT
>MDSX01094393.1_pt1 | contig 17230 bp, 14 predicted proteins | sample 811141 | NCBI WGS metagenome assembly MDSX01 (sample SAMN05326642, study PRJNA326480) | marine metagenome | isolation source: seawater | place: Atlantic Ocean: South East | collected 2010 | reverse complement strand
GGTATTACTGAAGAGGAAAGATATAAAAAAATTGAAAATAGAGATATGATACTTACAGAGAAAGAACCTCTTTTTGACGCAGCAGAAATATTAAGATTTGGAAAAGATCTTTTTTACCACAACAATTTTACATCAAACTTAAGTGGACTCGACTGGTTACAAAGACATTTTCCAAATCATAGAGTTCATCAAATCAATCTTCCTGGTGATTTAATTCCCACTCATATTGATGCATGTCTTACGCCTATCAAACCAGGTTTAATGATAATAAATCCAAATAGAAAATTATCATCTGAACAAAAAGAAATATTTGATAAAAATAAATGGGAAATACATGAAGCAGCTCCCTCAATTCATAATACTCCTCCTCCAATGTGTTACTCTTCTATATGGTTATCCATGAATGTTTTAATTATCAATCCTAAAACTATTTGTGTTGAAGCAAGTGAAGAAAAAATGATTAAACAAATGGAAGGATTTGGAATGGAAGTAATACCTGTTCCATTTAGAGACGCATATGCTTTTGGAGGAAGTTTACACTGTGCAACAACAGATGTTTATAGAGATGGAGAATGTGAAGATTATTTTCCAAATCAATAATGAGAGATTTTAGTCAAAATAACTTTATCCCAACTCTTGAAGAAACAATTAATCCAAGAATTGGAGTAATAACACTATCAACAGATTTTACTATTGAGCAAGATTTTAGAAAAATTTGTTATGGTTTACCAGTAGATATATTTTTTAATAGAATTCCTTTTTTAAATCCTTTGACTCATGAAAATTATATTAAAATGGCTGATCATCTTGCAGAAACTGCACATCAAATTTTACCCGATGAAATAATACAAGTTGTGGCTTATGGATGTACATCTGGAACAATTGAAATTGGTGAAAAAAGAATAAAGGATGAAATTAAAAAATCTAAAAAAAATACTCAGATTACAACTCCAATAACAGCTGCAGTAAAGGCCTTTAATTTATCTAAGTTTAAAAAAATAGCTGTTCTCACTCCCTATCCAAAAGAGGTAAATAGAAAAGTTTATAACTATTTGTTAAATGAGGGTTTAGATATAATGTCTTTCAATTCTTTTAATTTAAACTACGACTCTGAAATTGCCAAAGTAACTAAAAAAAGTTTGATAGAAACAATTTCATCTATAAATTTAAAAAATGTAGATTGTTTATTTGTATCTTGTACAGCATTAAAAATCGTTGATTTAATTGATGATCTAGAAAAAGAATTGAACATAAATTTAATTTCTAGTAATCAAGCAATAATATGGGACTCATTGAGATTGTCTAAAATTAATCAAAAAATAAATGGTTTTGGAAGACTATTTAAAACAATTTAAAGAAGGTCAAATTGATTACTTTAGAAAAAATAAAGGATGCTCATAAAAAAATACTTCCATATGTAAATTATACACCTTTAGTACATTCTGAATATTTATCAAATTACTCTAATGTTAAATTAAAATTAGAAAATTTTCAAATTACAGGTTCTTTTAAATTAAGAGGCGCACTGAATAAACTTCTTTCTCTAAGCAAATCAGAAAAAGAAAAAGGTGTAATTGCTGTTTCTACAGGCAATCATGGTAAGGGGGTTGCATATGCATCAAAAGTTCTTGGAATAAAATCGACAATTTATATGTCTTCCATGGTTCCACAATATCGAAGAAAGGCGATTGAAAATTTAGGAGCGAAAGTAGAAATAGTAGGACAAAACAGTGATGAAGCTGATTTGTTTGCTAAAAACTTAGCTAAGGAAAAAAATATATCCTTAATTCATCCATTTGATGACGAAGATATTATTATTGGTCAAGGGACTGTTGGTCTTGAAATGTTAGAGCAATTTCCAGACGCCGATACTATAATTATTCCAACTTCTGGAGGAGGTCTTGTTTCAGGTATTGCTCAGGCTATAAAATTACAAAAACCAAAAATAAAAATAATTTCTGTTTCTATGGAACGCGGACCATCGATGTATGATAGTTTAAAAAAAGGAGTACCTGTGGATGTTGAGGAATTAGAGACTTTAGCAGACTGTTTAGGTGGCAGTATAGGGCTAGATAATAAATTTACTTTTAATATAGTTAAAGAATATGTAGATGATTTTGTCCTTGTTAGTGAAGAAAAAATTGCTGAGGGAATAAAAATAAATTTTTTAGAGCATAAAATTGTATCAGAGGGAGCGGCAGCAACAAGTATTATGGTTGTTAAAGAAAAATTATCGTCTCATATTGGTAAAAATATAATATGTTTAATATGTGGTGGCAATATTGATGCTCAATTATTTAATAAAGTTTTGAGTAGTGCTAATACTTAAGAAAAATGAAATTGAGAAATATGTTCTTCTTAGCAGGGAATTAATTCCCATTATTGAACAGGCTTTTATAAGTTTATCAAAAGGCGAAACTACAATGCCTCCAATCATGAGAATTGATATTGAAAAATTCCATGGTGAGTCTGATGTCAAAGCTGCTTATATTAATGAATTAGATAGTTTTGCTATCAAGATAGCCTCAGGATTTTTTGATAATCCTAAACTGGGATTGCCTTCAAGTAATGGTCTAATGGTTTTATTAGACTCTCAAACTGGAGTTATAAAAGCTGTTTTATTAGACGAAGGTTATTTAACAGATACTAGAACTGCAATTGCAGGAGCTATAGCTTCAAAATATTTATCTAATCAAGACTCTAATTCTGTTGGGATAGTAGGAGCTGGAATCCAGGCAAGATTACAATTACAGGCATTAATGTTAGTTAGGGATATAAAGAAAGTGACCGTATGGGCTCGTGATTTAAAAAAAGCTCATGAATTTAAAGATAATTTTAAAAATTTAAATTTAGAATTCAATATTGCTAATTCCTGTAAAGATCTAGCAGCAGTTTCTGAAATAATTGTTACGACAACTCCTAGTAGAAAACCTTTATTAAAGTTTGAGTGGATTAAAAAGGGAACTCATATAACTGCTATGGGTTCAGATGCAGAGCAAAAAAATGAGTTAGATCCTGCTATGATAAATCTATGTGATAAATATATCCCTGATAACCAATCTCAAACAAGTATATTGGGTGAACTAAATCATGCCATTAAGCAAAATATAATTTCACCAGATAAAAAATTTCATGACCTTGGAAGTATAATTATTAATCCAAGTTTGGGTAGAAATAATAAAGAGGCAATCACCATATGTGATTTGACAGGGACTGGCGTACAGGATACTGCCATTGCAAGATTTACTTATAATGTATGTAAAAAAAATAACTTGGGAATTAAAATTTAATCTATGAGTCAAACAATTGTAAAAAAAACATCTGATTACTTCAAGTCTAAAGGAGTTGTTTTACCAAGTATTAGTGAATTACAAAATCCTTCAACTATTAATGATGATATTAAAAGTTCTTTAAAGAAAATTGATAATAATGATATTAATCCTCTTAATTTATTTAGAGTCCATTGGTACAATAAAAAAGATCAGTCTGGTTTTGCTAATGAGCCAGAACATATTATTCTTCCTCCAGAATTTACTGGGGTGAAAGCTAAGATTATTGTTAATATTGGAAGATATTTTCCATTAATTACAGCACATAAGGTTTTAGCTGCCTATGGCTGCTTGCTTCCACGAATATTAAATGGAACTTTTGATTATGAAAGGCAGAGAGCTGTATGGCCTTCAACAGGAAATTATTGCAGAGGTGGTGTTGCGATATCACGAATAATGGGATTAAATAGTGTTGCTATACTTCCTGAGGGCATGAGCAAGGAGAGATTTGAATGGTTAAATAATTGGGTTGAAGATAAAAAAAATATTATCAAGACAAAGGGAACGGAAAGCAATGTTAAAGAAATTTATGATGCATGCAATGAATTAAAAAAAGATAATCAAAATGATATAATAAATCAATTTGATGAATATTATAATTACGGAATACACCGTTCTGTAACTGGACCATCTTTTGAAAAATCTTTTCTTAAAGTTAAAGGTTCTAGTAATTTAACTCCTAGATTTTATGTAAGTGCATCTGGCTCTAGCGGAACTCTAGCTGCGGGTGATTATCTTAAAGAAAAATATCAAACTAAAATTGCAGTTGTAGAAGCATCGGAATGTCCAACATTATTACACGGGGGGTATGGAGAACATAATATACAGGGTATTGGGGACAAACATGTTCCATTAATCCATAATGTAATGAACACTGATTTTGTTGTTGATATCTCTGAGCATGCAACAAATAATCTAAATATGATTTTTAATACTGAAATAGGAAAAAAATTTTTAATTAATAAAAAAAATTTTGATCCAAATTTTGTCAAAAGACTTCCTGAGTTTGGTTTTTCAGCGATAGCTAACATACTAGCTTCAATAAAGTTAGCTAAGTATATGGATCTTGGAAGCGATGATGCAATTATAACTGTTGCTACTGATGGAGCTGATTTATATTTATCTGAATTAAATAAGACAATTAACGATTTTAAACATAATTATGATGAAATTGTTTGCTCGGAATTATTTGGCAAATATTTATCAGGTATATCAACTGATAATATGTTGGAACTTTCTCAGTTAGATAAAAAAAGAATATTTAATTTAGGATATTTTACTTGGGTTGAACAACAAGGTGTTAGTCTAGATGATTTTGAGAAACGTAGAGATCAAAAATTTTGGAACTCACATTATGATTATATGCTTTCTATAGACAATCAGATTAAAGAATTTAATAATATGTGAATTATGAAAACAAAAATTTTACATAATCAACTTGTAGAATGGCGTCATGATCTGCATATGCATCCTCAAATTAGCTTTGAAGAAGAATATGCTTCAAAAAAAGTTTCTACTCTTTTAAATGAGTTTGGCATCCAGGTACACAAAGGCATTGCAAGAACAGGCGTTGTAGGAGTTTTAAAAAAAGGAAATAGTTCAAAATCTATTGGAATCAGGGCTGATATGGATGCTCTTCCAATACATGAAAAAAATAATTTTAGTTATAAATCTAAATTTGAAAATAGAATGCATGCATGTGGTCATGATGGACATACAACAATGCTATTGGGTGCTGCTAAATATTTAGCTGAAAAAGGAAATTTTAATGGAACTGTCTATTTTATTTTTCAACCTGATGAAGAAAATTGCTTTGGCGCAAGAACTATGATTGATGAAGGTCTTTTTACAAAATTCAACATTGATGAAGTTTACGCAATGCATAATATACCTAATATGAATATTGGCACTTTTGGGACCAGAAAAGGAGCAATAACAGCAAGTGAAAATTTATTTGAAATAGAAATAAAAGCAAAAGGTGGGCACGCTGCTCTCCCACACATGGGTGTAGATGCAATAACGGTAGGATCTCAGATAGCAATCGCTTTACAATCTATAGTTTCTAGAAAATTAAATCCAGCAGATAATGGTATAGTCTCTATTACTGAATTTATAACAGATGGTAAAAAAAATATTTTGCCAGGTAATGTCAAAATGACAGGTGATGCTAGAGCTTTATCAAAAGATACTAATGAAAAAATAGCTTCAAAAATGTTACAGATTGTTGAAGGTGTCTGTAGCGCCCATGGGGTCAATGGAAGTGTTAAATATGAAACGACATGCCCAATGACATTAAATTCAAATAAACAAACTGAATGTGCTACACAAGCAGCAATGTCATTACTTGGAAGTGACAATTGTAATGGTGATATTGAACCTCGTTTATTTTCTGAGGATTTTTCAATTATGGCAAGTGAAAAACCTGGGTGTTTTGTGCTAATGGGTAATGGAACTTCAGAACAACATTCTAGACCATTACATGCGAATAATTATGATTTTAATGATGAATTGTTAGTAATTGGATCATCATATTGGACAGAACTTGTAGAGCAGCAATTAGAGTAATGTTTACAAAAAACTTACACAAATTAAAACAGAAAATGTCAGAGGATAATATTGATTTATCAATTATTACGGATGATGACTCTATTTATTATTTTACAGGTTATCATGATTTTCTTCATATGGATTTTAACCGCCCAACTCTATTAATAGTTTCAAATGATCATCAAACATATTTAATAACACCTTTATTAGATGCTCTATTAATTCCAGAAAATTGTCCAGTTGATAAGATTGAAACTTGGAATGACGGTATTGGCAATGAATGGAAAGAACTTTTACCTCAAATAATAAATAAACATAAAAATATTAGTATCGAAAAATTAAAAATTAATTCAATAGTTAAAAGTTATCTAGATGAAGTATTAAAAAAACAGCCAGGAGATTTAACACTTTTAATAAATAAAATAAGAATGATTAAATCAGATTATGAATTAGATATTGCTCGTCGTGCAGGAGAAGTAGCTATGGCAATGATGGAAGCTGCCAAAAAAACTATAGGAAACAATGTTCCAGAGTTTGAGGTTGCTCTTGCACAAGCACAAGCTGGAACTCGAAAAGCTGCAGAACTTTTAAAAAAATATTATCCAATGGATATTGATATGTCACCAAACATTCATTTTTTACCTGTAATGACATCAGGTCTAGATTTACCCAAAACACATCATAGAGCATCAACAAAAATTATTAAAAGAGGAGATCCAGTTTTTGTTTGTTATTGTGGATCTACAAATTTTCATAGATTTAAACTTGGGTTTGATCGTATTTTTTGGGTTGAGGAAATTCAATCAGATGAACAGATTAAAGCTTTTGAAACAGCAGTTAAATCTCAAAAAGCTGCTTTAGAAGTTCTTGGTCCAGGTGTGACAGCAGAGGAAGTTCATGCGGCATATGCTGAAACCATCCAGGCTGAAGGCTATCCTTATCCAACTTTTCGATGTGGAAGAGGTACTGGATTTAGTTTTTTAGAAGAACCTCAATTAGTTGTTGGTAATAAAACTATTCTAGAACCTGGGATGGTATTTGCTGTAGATGGTGGCGCAAGTGCACATAATTTTAGATCTCAAGTTGGTGATAGTTTTATAATTACAAAAAATGGTTATGAACAAATTACTCATCATTCAAAAAATATTGATGATCTAATTATTTAAATGAATGAAATAACAGTATTTAATGCTCACTGCTGTGGTGAAATAGGAGATGTTGTTGCTGGAATTAAAAATTTAAATTTTCAATCACCAGCAGAAGCATCAAAAAATCTTCTTATAGATAAAAAGTGGAGAAATTTTTTTTTAAATGAACCTCGAGGTGGAGTTTTTAAACACTGTAATATTCTTTTAACACCTTCAATTAAAAATGCTGATGCAGGTTTTGTTATAATGGAACCAGAAGACAACCCACCAATGAGTGGCTCAAATACTATTTGTGTAACAACAGTACTTTTAGAAAAAAATATCATTAAAATGCAATACCCTCAAACTATACTTAATCTAGAAGCTCCTGGTGGATTAATAAAAGTTATCGCAAATTGTAAAAATAAAAAAGTTGAAAATGTAACATTAACTAATCTTCCATGTTTTGCTGATAAAATAGATGTGGATTTAAAAACCAAAAATTTTGGTACAATTAAAGTAAGTACAGCTTTTGGTGGAGATAGCTTTTTAATATGTAATGCAGAAGATTTTAAATTAAAAATTGAACCAATTAATGCAAAAAAATTTGTAAAGATTGCAAAAGAATTATTATTAGAGGCAAATTTATCAATTGGGTTTGAGCACCCAACTATTAAAGACCTAAACTATCTCTCTTTTTGTCAATTTGTAGAACCTATAAAAAAAAATCAAAACTCAATATTAAGTGGTTTAAATACTGTCGTAATACGACCTGGAAAGCTTGACCGATCTCCTTGTGGAACTGGAACTTCTGCAAGATTAGCAGTAATGAAAGAAAAAAATGAAATTCAACTAAATGAAGATTTTATCTCAGAGTCAATTATAGGATCTCAATTTAAGGCCTCAATTGAAAAAGAAATTCAAGTTGATAATAAAAATTGTATTATACCCCAAATAACAGGCAGTGCCTTTATAACTGGGGAACAAAAATTATATCTTGAAGAAAATGATCCTTTTCCTCAGGGCTATAGACTAAATGACACCTGGCCAGACTAATATATATAGTGTGATCAAATAACTCTTGTGTGGTTTGTCAAAACATTTTACTTTCATTAATTATTCAAATACTTGGTAAATAAATGACAAAGTTTAATGCTTGGAATGTAATTAAAAATGGCCTTAATGGTCAATCAGGCTGGTCTAGACAATGGCGTGATCCTGAACCAAAAAGTAATTACGATGTTATAATTATTGGGGGAGGTTTGCATGGCCTTGCTACTGCTTTTTATTTAGCTAAAAATCATAATATCAAAAATATTGCTGTTTTAGAAAAAGGCTGGATAGGCGGAGGTAATGCTGGGCGTAATACAACTATCGTTCGTTCAAATTATATGATGCCTGGTAATCATGAGTTTTATGAACACTCTTTAAAGCTTTGGGAAAACCTAAGTCATGAATTAAATTATAATGTAATGTTTAGTCAACGTGCTCATGTATCATTATTCCATAGCCCAGGTGCAAGAGACTCAGTTTCAAGAACTTATAATATTATGAGTCTTCATGGCACTGATGCAGAACTTTGGGATTTAAAAACTCTTAAGAAAAAAATACCTCATCTAAATTATAATGATGCAAGATTTCCAATATTAGGTGCAGCAGTTCAAAAACGTGCAGGAAATGCAAGACATGACGCAGTGGCTTGGGGATATGCTAGAGCCGCAGATGCATTGGGTGTCGATATTCTTCAAAATTGTGAAGTTACAGGTATTACAAGAAAAAATGCAAGTATTGAAAGCATTCAAACTTCTAGAGGAAATATTAAAGGAAAAAAAATAGGATTTGCTGTTGCTGGCAATACTTCTGTTTTATGGCAAATGGCTGAATTAGGAGACTTACCAATTGAATCTCATAAATTACAAGCCTTTGTAACAGAGGCTGTTAAACCTCTATTAGATCAAGTTGTTGTATATGGCGTAGGTGGTGCACACTTTTATATTTCACAGTCCGATAAGGGCAGCATGGTTTTTGGAGGTGACTTAGATTGGTATAAATCTTATGCTCAAAGAGGTAATCTTCCTATGGTTCAAGATGTGGCGGAAGCCGCAATGGCAATACTTCCAAGTTTAGGTAGAATAAGATTACTTCGTCATTGGGCTGGTGTTATGGATATGACTATGGATGGTTCATTTTTCATTTGTAAAACTCCTATAAATAATCTTTATCTAAACGCTGGTTGGAATTACGGTGGTTTTAAAGCAAGTCCTGCTTCAGGTTGGTATTTTGCTGATTTAATAGCTAATGAAAATCCACATAGTTATGTGCATAATCATAATTTAGAAAGATTTGAAAAAGGAATAAATATCGATGAGCGTGGTGCTGGTCCTGATCCAAAACTTCATGGTTAAATGATTAGAATAAATTGTCCATATTGTGGTGAGAGAGATCATAGTGAGTTTAGTTATGGTGGTGATGCATCAATAAAATATCCTTCATTAGACTCTTCTGAAAAAGAATGGACAAATGCAATTTTTTTTAGAAAAAATATAAAAGGCTTTCAGTTAGAAACATGGCATCATTCAAATGGATGTAGAATGTGGCTAGAAGTCGAACGCTCTACCGTAACACATGAAATTAAAAGTGTTAAACCATGTCATCCTGACTTGCAGAAAATTGTTGAGAATAAGCAATGAAATCAGTTCGATTAAAAAATTATGGTAAAATTAACAAAGATAAGGTTATATCATTTTCATGGAATAATAAAAAATACCAAGGTTTTGAAGGTGATACACTTGCCTCTGCACTATTAGCTAATAACATAGGTGTAGTTGGAAGAAGTTTTAAGTATCACAGACCTAGGGGAATATTTTCTAGTGGTGTTGAAGAGTCTGGAGCTTTAGTTACTATAGGATCTAAGGATAAAAGAGATCCAAATGTTAGAGCAACTTCTCAAGAATTGTATGATGGGTTAAGAGCAAGAGGACAGAATACATTTCCAAATGTAAATTTTGATTTAGGCGAAATAAATAATTATTTAAGCAGATTTTTTGCTGTGGGTTTTTATTATAAAACTTTTATGGGAATACCTCCTTTTGAATGGGGAAAAGGTACTACAATTTGGATGCTTTTTGAAAAACTAATTCGAAGAGCTGCTGGAATGGGCACTGCATCAAGATTGCCTGATCCTGATTCTTATGAACATGCTCATGATTTTTGTGATGTCATTGTTATTGGCTCCGGTCCATCAGGTATTGCAGCTGCAATAGAAGCAGCAGAAAAAAAATTAGATGTAATTTTAATAGAACAAGATAACCTTATTGGAGGAGATCAACTTTCAGAAAATAATTTTAATAGTTTAATTAATTTAGAACTGCTTAAAAATTTAGGAATAAAAGTAATGACTAGAACTACTGCCTTTGGTTTATATGATAACTGTGTCATTGGTTTATTAGAAAGAGTCACGGATCATGTATCAAATCCTGATACAAAATTACCAAGACAAAGATTTTGGACTATTAGAGCAAAGCATATAATTGTAGGCTCTGGTGCATTAGAAAGACATATTGCATTTAATAATAATGATATTCCAGGTGTAATGACAGTTAATGCATCTAAACATTATTTAAACAGATATGGAGTTTTAACTGGTAAAAATATTGTTATAGCTACAAACAACGACTCCGTTTATGAAACTGCCAGTCAACTTTCTACAGCAGGAGCGAGTGTTACAGTTCTCGACTCAAGAACTAATATAGAAATTGATATAGATAAAAATTTTGAAATACTAAAAGGTGTTGTGCCTTATAATATTAATGGGAGAAAAAAAATTAACAGTTTAGATATTTCTAAAAGTGAAAATATTGAAAAATTTGAAACATTAAATTGTGATCAAGTTTTATTATCAGGAGGGTGGTCCCCAGCAGTACATTTATTATCACATAGAGGTGTAAAGCCTAAATGGAGTTATGAGAATGCGTGTTTTTTACCAAATGATACAAAAGAAAATATTACAATGATTGGCTCCTCAAGAGGATTATGGAATAAAGATGATTGTGTTGCTTCTGGTGTTGCTGGAGCAACTGATGCATTAAATAGATTAGGAATATCTAAAACGAATTATTTTTTTCCAAAATCTGGCGGATGGAAAAATCCTATTAAGCCATTGTATGAAGTAAAACACAAAAAATCTGGTTCAAAAAGTTTTGTAGATTATCAGCACGATGTAACTGCTGATGATGTACGACTAGCTCATCGTGAGGGTTTTATTTCTGTTGAACATTTAAAAAGATATACAACATTAGGTATGGCTAATGATCAGGGTAAAATGGGAAATATTATAGGTTTGTCACTCATGGCTGACTTATTAAATAAAGAAATTCCTCAAGTTGGCACAACAGTATTTAGACCTCCTTATACTCCAGTTTCTATTGGAGCATTGAGTGGAAGAAATGTTGGTAAACATTTTAGACCTTTAAGAGTTACTCCTATGCATCAATGGAATATTGATCATGGAGCAAAAATGATTGAAGTTGGCTTATATCAACGTCCTTGGTATTATCCAAAACCAAACGAAACACTAAATGAATCTTATATACGAGAAGCAACAATTGTTAGAAAAACAGTTGGCGTATGTGATGTTACTTCATTAGGTAAAATTGCTGTTCAAGGACCTGATGCCACTAAATTTTTAAATAGAATATATTCTAATGCTTTTGCAAAACTTTCAGTTGGAAAAGCAAGGTATGGTATAATGTTGAGAGATGATGGTATAGTCATGGATGATGGAACAGCTTGGCGATTATCTGAAAATGAATATTTTATGACAACATCTACAGGTGCTGCCTCTAAAGTAATGGCATGGTTGGAGGAATTATTACAAACAAGATGGACTAATCTAAAAGTAAATGTAACTAGTGTTTCTGAACAATGGGCTGGCATATCTGTTGCTGGACCAAAATCTAGAGATGTCCTTAGAAGTAGTCTCGAAGATGTTAGCAAAATTACAAATGAGAACTTACCTTTCATGGGTATAATTTCAACTTTCTTAAAAGGTAAAATTCCATGTAGAATTGCAAGAATTAGTTTTTCAGGTGAATTAGCTTTTGAGATTTATGTTAAATCCGATTTTGCTAATACTATGATGGATCTAATATGGAAAAATGTACAAAAATATGACGGATGCTTATATGGGTTAGAAGCATTGGGTGCACTTCGAATTGAAAAAGGACATGTTACAGCAGCAGAACTAGACGGAAGAGTTACTATTGATGATGCAGGTTTGAGTAAAATGGCATCAGTTAAAAAATCATACATTGGAAGTGCAATGAGAAAAAGAGGGGTGTTAAGTGATGATGACAGGGAAATCTTAGTTGGATTTTTTCCCCAAGATTTGAAAGAAACATTTAACGCTGGAACAATAGTTTGTGAGGAAAAAAGTATTAAAGGCCAAGGTATTGGAAGAATCACATCAGTAACATACTCACCGGAACTTGGTCACCATATTGGTATTGGTTTTGTTAAAGGTGGGTTAAATATTTGGAAAGATAAAACACTTGTAGGTGCTGATCCTGTAAGAAAAAAGCAAACAAAGTTAAAAGTTGTGTCACCACATATGATAGACCCTAGTGGAGAAAGAATGTATGCATAGATATTCTGCTCTACAAACTCATTATACAGTTGGTAAGCATTCATCAAAAAACAATATATTGATATTTAAAGAAATTAAAAATTTACAAATTATGCAAGTTGCTGTTTGGTATGATAAAATTAATGAAATAAAAAAAGAATTAATTAATTATTTTAGTATTTCAGATGTACCAAGTTTTAATAAAGGCATAGCATTTGCAAACAGTGCGCTGTGGAGAATGGAACCACTTAAATGGTGGATAATCAATAACAATTTTAAGGTTAGTGAAGAAATTGCAACAACTCTTGATATGTCACACGCTTTTACTGCAATTGAAATAGTTGGAACTAACTCTTCATTATTTTTGAATAGACACCTTCCAATAGATTTGCGCAGTAAAAATTTCCCAGATATGTCATCAGCAAGTTCAGCAATTCATCATGTAAGTGTAAAGTTATTTAAGTTATCAACAAATAAATTTTGTTTGTATATTCCTAGAGGTTTTGCACTATCAATCTGGGATATCCTGCTTGAAACTGCTGACCAGTTTGGATATGAAGTATTAGACACATAAAATAATTTTAATTAACATGATTTTTTCTCAAGAAGAATTTGATTTAAGAATTAAAAAAGTAAAAGATTCTATGTCGAAATTGGGTATCGATATATTAATCAGCACTGATCCATCTAATATGAATTATTTGACTGGATATGACGGATGGTCCTTTTATGTTCCACAAGGAGTTATTGTGTCTGCTGATGAAAATCAACCATTTTGGTTTGGAAGAAAACAAGACTCTAAGGGTGCAAGAATAACAACTTTTTTAAATCATGATAATATTTATGGTTATCCAGAGAAATTAATTCAATCTCCACCATTACATCCATATGATTTTGTTGTGCAGCTAATTAAAGAAAAAAATTGGTCATCAAAAAAAATTGGAGTTGAAATGGATAGTTATTATTATTCTGCAGAAATTCATAATAGATTAGTAAGCAATTTACCAAATGCTAAATTTATTAATGCGCATCTGCTTATCAATTGGATAAGATATATTAAATCAGAAAATGAAATAAAGTTTATGAAAGATGCGGGCTTACTTGTTAAAGAAGGAATGCAAACAGCATTTGACTCAATTAAAGAAGGGGTAAAACAAAGTACAGTTGCAGGAAAAATTCACAACACTCTTATTGCTGGCAATGAAAAAACTCAAATGGGAGGTGAGTATGCGGGTTTAGGACTAATATTAGCAAGTGGTCAATCAGCTTCAGCATCACACTTAACACCAAGTGAAAAAAAATTTCAAAATAATGAAGGAACAATTATTGAAATTGGAGGTGTTAAACATCGTTATCACTGTCCACTATCTAGAACAATATATATTGGTAATCCCGATAACAAAATTGCAGATACGCTAAAAATTACTAATGAGGGTATAGAAAAAGCTCTAGAGAAAACTGAACCTGGGAATAGTTGTCATGCTGTTGCTGTTGCTTTTTGGTCAGTCTTAGAAAAATATGGTTTAGAAAAAGAGTCAAGAGCAGGTTACTCAATTGGCATTGGTTATCCTCCTGATTGGGGAGAACATACATTAAGCATTCGAAAAAATGAAAAGACAATTTTAAAACCTAATGTCACTTATCATCTAATGTGTGGTATGTGGATGGATACTTGGGGGTTAGAATTAAGTGAGTCAGTCAGGGTGACAGACACAGGTTATGAATTACTTACATCTGTTTCGAGAGATCTACATATTGTAAATTAGTCATTGGCATCACCTCCGCCAGCACCCTTTGCTCTTGACTCTTCAGACTCTGGAACAAAAGTTCTGAAGGCTATTTTAGAAATTTGATCCCATGATTTTTTATTAGGATTGATCCCATTTGATAGAGTTTCATTAATACTTGATACGTTAATATTAATATCTAAAGATTGTTCACTAACTAATTTATTCGTAAGTAATAGATCAAAATTTTTCTTATAATTTATAGACAAAATTTCCTGTTTGAGTGAAATAATTTTTCCAGTTATGTTTGCTATAATATTTTTGTTTGAAACAATTTGGGTATTTATATTTTTTTTTGAATATTTATAGAGTAAAGGAATAAAAAAAATAGGGTCTTTGCAATTTTTAATAATAAGTAAAATTTTATCATTGTAATTCAGTTTTGAAACTAAATAATCTATTAATCCAGGACCAATCATTAATATTGATTTATTGTTACAATCAAACTCAATATTAATTTTTTTGGGATCTATGTTAGCTTTATAACAATTATCTAGTTCATTAATTTTTGAAGTTAGTAATTCAATTCCATTTAAACTACATAATTCAAGCCAAGTAATAATGAATGCAGCTTCTTCATCAGATCCATAAGGAAAACCTAAGCCTGAAAATGCTCTTTGTGTGTTAGTAAAAACTTCGTAATATGAATAACTCACAAAGTATCAATATGAATTCATTGTTGAGAAACCCCATGAATCAACATTCTCTCTATTCAAATCTGATAAAAAAGGTGCCCCTGAAAAAAAACTAACTCTTAGCCATCTATCTGATTTAGGGTCATATCGATTTGCTCCAAAAAAAGATAATTTAAATCGAAGCATATCAATTGGCATTGTTTTTTTATCTAATATATTGTCAGTTACTTCTGAATAAGGATATTTTTCAAGAGATTGAACTCTCTTGATAATACCTCTTAACTCTGGTTTAGCTAAAAGTAATTCACAGACTAAAGCTTCATCATCAAAATTATTAATATCTTTTAAAAGATTATGTACCATTTTTGCAACACCCAAATTTTGTTCAAGGTCACTGCCTTCTTCACTAAATCTTTCACCAAGTCTTGGTTCAAGTTTTGCTGCTGAAATATACCAAAATAAAAAATTACTATCTTTGTTTTCAAAATTAATCTCTTTTATCCAATTATAATTTTTATTAATTATTTTTTTAAATTTTTTAATTTTTTGATTGCCATTAACTTCCATAACTTCATCGTCAGCCATATCTTCTGCAAGATTTTCAGAAATTTGTGGATACAATTCAATCAGTTGTACTCTCGCAATTTCCTGAGTATCAAAATTAAAATTTACGTCACAATAATCAATAATCTTATTCCATTTTAAATTTTGAGTATTTTTAATATTGATACAGTAGAGAATATATTTTTTTAAATCCTTAATTGATAAATTATTTTTTTTAATCTGATAATCATCAGTTGTACTCACTTCCTCTAAGTAAGATAATGCTTTTTTAAGCAGTTTTAGGTATTTAGAAAATAAATTTTCATCAATTTTTTGATTCAATATTTTATTTAGAGTTTCTGTATATTGTCTCATCCATTGATTTATTAACTTAGGGTGTTTAATAATAAATGGCGCCATTCCTAAACCTGTTGAATTTCCAATACCTAGATGTTGTTTGATTTCTTTTTTAAGTTTTACAGCTTTTTTGGGATTTATATTTTTTGCGACATGCTCTACTAACTCAACACTAAATTCTCTAATTAGATACACTGATAACATTTCTGCTCTGAAAGGTTGATTAAAGATTGTTTTCTTTTTTGTATTTAAAAAATCAGATAGACCAAACTTTCCACTTCCATAAACTGCAGTTGTTCTTAATAAATAACCAACTTTATTAATTTCATTTATGTCAGGCTGAATACCTTTAGATAGACAGTCAGCCACATATTGAAACAATCTTACACTTTTGTTTGCACGACTCAAAATAAGTTCATTTGGTGAATTTCTCCCAGACTCTTGGAGTGGAATATTTTTATTTAATCTATCTAGATCTTTTTCAGTAAGTTTTCCAACATGCAAAGTATATGCCGTGTCCCATTTGCTTGCAATTACTCTATCACTTCTATCCTGATCGTTTAAATAGGCAGAAAAACAAACTAAAGAGTATACTTCATCCTGTATTGAAATTTCATATACAATAGTACCAAAACCTTCTTGATCTAAGTCAAATTTTGTTTTTTTTATAGTCCAATTATCATTTATTAATCTTCTAAGCATACTTCTTGAAAAACTAAGTCTTGATGGATATCTTGAACCCATTCTATCCAATTTCATATAATCAGTTTTTTGTTCAATGTTTTGGAGCATTTAATAAATATATATAGTTTAAATAATATTTTTCATTAATAGATGTAAATCAGTATGTCAAAATTAACTAAAGACTCTATTTTAATTGATGGTTTAGAGTATTGCAATTGGGATAGAGATTTGTTTGAAAATGCTCATCAATCAGGAATTACAGCAATTCACGTTACCTTAGTTTACTGGGAAAATACTCAAGAAGCCTTTGAAAAGATTAAATACTGGAACAATCTTATTGAAAAGCACTATGATTTAATTACTCAAGTAAAATCTACTAACGATATAATAAATGCAAAAAAAAATAACAAAATTGGAATTATCTATGGTTTTCAAAACTCTGCACCGATAGCAAATGATATTTATTTAGTTGAAAAATTTTTTAATGAAGGTTTAAGGTTTATGCAGCTTACTTATAACAACCAAACAGCTTTAGCAGGCGGTTGTTTTGAACCAATAGACTCAGGGTTATCTAGATTTGGACATGCAGTAATTGAAG
>MDSX01106771.1_pt1 | contig 17235 bp, 20 predicted proteins | sample 811141 | NCBI WGS metagenome assembly MDSX01 (sample SAMN05326642, study PRJNA326480) | marine metagenome | isolation source: seawater | place: Atlantic Ocean: South East | collected 2010 | reverse complement strand
TGCCATACCCTGCCGAAATAAAGTCGGCTGTTCAAAACGGCCGCTCGACATTGAAGGCATCGCAAACCTGCGTTGCGCTGCGCACACCGTCCTCGTGAAAACCGAATCCCCAGTAAGCACCGCAGTAACTGAGCCCACGCCGGCGGATCATTTGGGTGTGGCGGGCCTGGGCCTCGTCTCGGCCGGGAACAAACAGAGGATGTCGGACGATCTCTTTATGCCAGATCGCATCCGGACGAAGATCTTCACGTTGATTTAGCGACACACAGAACGTCTGTGCGCTGTCGAGCCCCTGCAGCTTGTTCATGTTGTATGTCACGCACGTACCCGAGCGTACGCCCTCTTTCATTCGGTAATTCCAGCTCGCCCAAGCGCGCTGGGTTCTTGGCAATACGCGGGTATCCGTGTGCAGGCAAACCTCGTTGTCCTGATACGGGAAGGTGCCCAGCAGTTCTCTTTCCTCTTCCTCCGCCTCGGCCACCAACGCGAGGCTGGTATCCGCGTGCGTGGCGAGAACCACCTCATCGAAAATCTGATTGTCTCCCCCGCCAAAGAGAAGCTTGACGCCCTGGCCCGAGCGCAGGACCTTCGTCACTGGACGATTCAGGCAAAGTCGCGATCCAAGCGCTTGCGCAATCTGCTCAACGTAGTGCCGCGAACCCCCTGTCACCGTACGCCAAACCGGACGGTTACCGATCTGCAGCATCGCATGGTTTCTCAAAAATTCCAGAACAAAGCGCATCGGAAAATTCCGAAAGGTGCGCGCATCGCACGACCAGAGCGCGCCTCCCAGTGGCAGCAGATACCGATCGACCAGAACATCGCTGTAGCCGTGCTGCTTTACAAAATCGCCCACCGTGATCTGATCTCCAAGCCCCGCTTCGAGACTCTTTATCCCGTCACGGTTAAAACGCAGGATATCCGCCAGCAGCCGCCAACTCTCTAATCGCAGCAGATTGCCCCGCTGCGCGAAAAAGGTATTCAAATTAGATCCGCTGAATTCAAAGCCGGTCACATCACAACGCACGCTGAAACTCATATCAGATGGCTGCGACCTGACACTGAGCGCATCAAACAATGCGCTCAGTAACGGATAGTGCGCGAAGTTGAAGACGATAAAGCCGGTGTCGATGGCAATGCTGGAACGGCCGTCGTGCACATCTACCGTATGAGCATGGCCGCCTGCGCGGTTTGCGGTCTCAAATACGGTCACGTTGTGATGCCGACCCAACCCCAGGGCACAGACCAGGCCAGAGACACCGGCCCCGACCACGGCGATATTCACCTCCGACTCCGGCCTGCCTCGATGATGTTATTCGGCACGGGTCGAAGATTCCAGACGAGACCCAGTTTCCGCAGTAGCCGAAGCCCCAGATAAGACAGATCGATTTCCCACCAGTAGAAACCCTGCCTGGCGGCGCCCGGGAAGCGATGGTGATTGTTGTGCCAGCCCTCGCCCAAGGTCAGCACCGCGAGCAGTGCGTTGTTGCGGCTGTGATCCGGTGTATCAAACCGCCGCTTGCCGAACCGGTGTGCGAGGGAGTTGATGGTGTAAGTGGCGTGGTAAAGCACAGTGGTTGATATAAAGAAACCCCACACCAGTGCCTGCCACCCGCTCGTCTGCCACTCGGGATAAGCAGCCGCTGCCCATTCCCCTAGAAAAAAACAAAGCACGGCAAAAGCCACCAGCGGCAACCAGTCCACCCTTTCAAGCCAGACCAGCTCACGGATCTTGCGCAAGTCGCCTATCTGCCCCCAGCGGATAGAAAACGCATCTCGGGTCAAGAACCAAAGCACGTGACTGAACCAGAAAGTGTCGGTTTGCGGGGAGTGCGGATCCAACTCCGTGTCGGAATGAATATGGTGTTGCCGGTGATGACTTGCCCACCACAGTGGACCGCGCTGACCGGCGGTACATCCCAATACCGCAAACAGAAACCGCAGCGGTCGACTGCTTTCAAAGGCTCGGTGTGAAAAGTATCGGTGATAAAACGCCGTGATGAAAAACATCCGGGCGACGTACATCAGGACAGCAAGCGCAACAGCGAAGCCGCTGATCCCGGTCCACAACACCCCCAAGCATCCAAGATGCATCCCAACAAAGGGCGCAAGGCGCCAGGGATCCATAGCACGGGGCGAATGGGAACCGCCGTGCTCAAGATAGCGATCGTCATTGGTGAGCCAGTAGACGAACACTCGCCAGCGCGATAGCGGGGTGATCGACTTTTCAAAAGAGTTGTCCAAAATAGTACCCTATAGATCCTCAGTTACCGCGTCCGGAAAATCTACGAGCGCAGTTGTTCCTTCACCCTGAACACTGCGCAGCGTGACGGGCCAGCCAAAGCGCTCTGAGAGCTTGCCGACGATATTCAGTCCGACGCCGTGACCCCCCGGACGGGCCTGACTGCCGCGACTGAAGGCATGAAATGCATGATCCTGATCCTGATCCGACATGCCGATTCCGGTGTCGGTGATCGTCACCTCTTTGCCTTTGATCGAAATGAGCACCGAGCCTTCATCAGTGTAGGTACAGGCATTACGCAATAAATTCCCGAGCAGGACCGAGACAACACGTTCGGGGGCTCGAACCCGCAGTCGGTTAAAGAAATCGGTCTTCAACTTGACGGACCGACTCTCCAACAGAATTGAGGCCCGATCCACTTCCTCTGACAGGAGATCATTGATACAGACCATGTTGGCCTCGATATCACGATCCGGCTCACGCGCCAAAAGCAGGAAGGCTTCGACGAGGTTGGTCATCTGGACTGCCGCCCGCTGAATCTTGGTCACCGACTTCGTCGCCCGATCTGACAGTGCATTGTCCTTTAGTGCTAGATCGCAGGCAACACGCATCACGGTTAACGGACTTCTCAGTTCATGACTCACGTCGCGGGTAAACTCACGCTCGCGCGCCACAAACGCGTTCACCCGCTCGACGAGATGTTTCAGCGCGTCCCCCAACACCACAATCTCCCGATCCGTGCCGTCGGGCAGATCACTGACGTCAAAATCGGGATGTTGTGATGCATCTAATTGCAGCGACTCGACTTGATCGGCAAGCCTGACAACCGGAGAGACTGAGCTGCGATATACGCGATAGACGAGATATAGGGACACATAAACCACAATCAGCACCAGCGCCAGTGGCACGAGGCCAAACCACAATGCTAACGCCCTAACCTGTTCTCCCTCGAAAACCAGGATAAGCCTCTCTCCGTCACGCTCCGAGACCAGCACGTTGTAGGAATGGTGATGGCCCCTCATGTCATGAAAGCCAAGACCGAGACCACGCAACGCCGCTGGCGTGTCAGCAGAATCCGGGAAATAAGCCGTCAGGTTACGGGTGTCAGGAAGGGGAAACGATGCGTTCTTTTTCCGGTGATCCCAGAAATACTCTGCCTCCGTATCAAGGGCCTGCCGAACCAGAAGCTCTTCCATGACCCACCCGGCGCCCCAGGTGCCGAGGACGGCCGCAAAAACGACCAATAGGAGATGAAACGTGATCGTCCGGGAAAAACGCTGGACTCCACCCGTTCTAATGGGCGGCATCCGGGTCACATAGTCGGTAGCCGATCCCCGGCAGAGTCTGTAGATAGGTCTTGTCGAAAGGCTTATCGATCACTTTACGCAGGTTGTACATGTGACTGCGAAGGGTATCACTGTCAGGCAGCATGTCCCCCCAGATCTCCCGCTCCACATCCTGTCTGGACACCACGCCCGGTGAGCGCTCCATAAGGATTTTGAGTAACTTGAAGCCGATCGGCGAAAGGATGAGTTCCTGCTCGTCCCGCTTCACGACTAGCGATTTCTGGTCGAACTCAATGCCACCGACGCGCAGGGTATCTTCAGTCGACGGAGTCGAGTGACCTCGGCGAATCAGCACCCGAACTCTCGCCTCAAGCTCTTCAATCTCAAAAGGCTTAACCAGATAGTCATCAGCACCAAACTCAAACCCCTTGAGTTTGTCCTCCAGCGTATCCCGAGCGGTAAGCATCAGTACGGGAGTCGTCTTTCCCATTTTTTCACGAAGCTCCCGGCACATCGACAGGCCGTCTCGGCGCGGCAACATTAAATCAAGAATGATCGCATCGTAATCATTTTGCGCCACAAGATTTATTCCCACCTCTCCGTCGGGAGCGTAGTCGAGTTCGTACCCGACATCTTCCATGTACTCATATACGAGTTCAGCGATGTCCTGATGGTCTTCGACGAGCAGCACACTGCCCTTGGTTTGAACTTCCATGAAATCCGTGTCCATTTGAAATGATTGATTATTCTGAGGCTGTACCGTGATAACCGTGTGAAACAGTGCGTTCAGCGACGCGGTGGCCAAGGAACCAGCACGCTGGTCACACTGGCATAGTCTGAGTACCCCGGCCGCCGAGACGGTATTGCTTGCTCCATCCGGGCCACACCCGTGAATCTGAGAATGGACCATGTCATGAGCAAGGGCGCAAAAACCGTCCACCCGCCGCCGCCGATAAGGGCCAGGCCGAAAACCGACCAGGCCATGCACAACTCTCCGAAGTAGTTGGGGTGCCGACTGTATCGCCACAAGCCGGTCTTCAATACCCCGGTGCCATCATCTCCTTTTGAAAACTTCGCCAACTGATGGTCAGCAACTACCTGGATGACAAATCCAGACAGCCACAATCCCAACATCAGTACATCCGCCCAAAGCAAGCCGCCGGTCCGGGTCATGACAACCGACAGCGGCATCGCTGCAACAAACCCCATTACGCCCTGCAACAAAAATATACCCGGCAGACTTTTTATCCCAAACCCTGGGCCCCAGCCCGAGCGGATCTCCGTATAGCGCCTGTCTTCCCCGGTGGCGGCGCTGCGCACGATGACCATCACCGACAGACGAAGCGCAGCTATCCCAATCATCACTAGCGTAACCCAGGCAATGCCGCCTAGCGGCCAGGTATCCTTTGCAAAAACCAGGGCGCTTGCTACGGCAAGCCAGGGCCAGAACACATCTGCAACGCCTGCATCGCGCTTGGCGAGACTGACCGCCCAAGCAATGACGGATATCAGTGCGCAGCAAAAGAGAGCGAGAGAGAAGGGATGACTTAACATTTATTTCGCGTTCAAGATTTACACTATCATTTTGTCATTGTCTTCGTGAATAAGCCATGCGCGTAACCGTGTTCCCCTCGACCGCGAGGTCCGACTGTCTTTTTTTTATTCTAGACTTTAAAACTTGAACTCCCCGATTATCGTCTGGCTGCGCCAAGACCAAAGACTGAGCGATCACCCAGCTTTCGCGGCAGCGGAAGCGGGCGGCAGAGCGGTTATCCCCTGTTACGTGCTGGACACCCGTGACACGCATACGCGACGGCCGGGAGCCGCTAGCCGCTGGTGGCTGCACCACAGTCTCGCTGAGCTTGATTACCGCATCCGTGAGCGCAAAGGTCGTCTTTTGCTACGACATGGCAATCCGGTCAGTGTGCTAACCGAACTTGCTCTTGAACTCCAAGCCAGCGCGGTATTCTTCAGCCGAGCCGTAGAACCCCATTGCCGGCGGGACGAAGTGGCGTTGATCTCTGCCCTCGAGGCTCATGGAATCGGCGCGCAGGGTTTTGAAGGAAACTTACTCTTTTCTCCCGACGAGGTCCAAAACCGCAGCGGTGCACCCTTTCGCGTTTTTACCCCGTTCTGGAAGCAGTGCGTTGCCAATTGCGCCAAGATGCGTACTCCCACTGGCCCAGTATCACCGCAATTTTCGGTGGATCTGCCTGATGGAGACCGTCTGGAGGACTGGAACCTTCTGCCCTCACAACCGAACTGGGCAACCAGCATCGAACAGACATGGCAACCGGGAGAAGTTGCCGGCCACGCCATGCTGGAACAGTTCGCCGCAAAGGCCTCTGCGTACAGCGATCACCGCAACTTTCCGGCAGAGGATGGGACCTCCCGGCTCTCTCCCTACTTGCATTTCGGCAACATCAGCGCGGCACAGGCTTATGCTGGGGTAACAATCTCAGGACAAAAGTCGAGCCGGGGAGCAGCCTCATTTCAACGCGAAGTGGGCTGGCGTGAATTCAGCGCCCACCTGCTGTTTCATTTTCCCCACCTGCCTGAAAAACCCTTCCGCCCGGAGTTTGCACAATTTCCCTGGGAGGATAACTCCACACTACTCGGGGCTTGGCAATTAGGTCGAACGGGGTTTCCCATCGTCGATGCCGGAATGCGTCAACTTTGGCAAACCGGTTGGATGCACAACCGTGTTCGTATGGTTGCCGCGTCGATACTTGTTAAACACCTGCTTATCCACTGGCGGCAGGGTGAGGCCTGGTTTTGGGACACCCTGGTTGATGCAGATCTAGCAAACAATGTAGCGGGCTGGCAGTGGGTAGCGGGATGCGGCGCAGATGCCGCCCCGTATTTCAGGATCTTCAACCCGGTTCTGCAGGGACAAAAATTCGATGCAGACGGCCGATACGTGCGTCGCTGGATTCCGGAACTGGCGCCACTACCTGACCGTTACCTGCATGCCCCCTGGCTTGCGCCCGATGAAGTACTGCGAAACGCTGGAATCCGGCTGGGCGAAACGTACCCGATGCCACTCGTCGAACCGGATGTGGGCCGCAAGCGGGCGCTCGCGGCGCTTGAAACACTGAAGTCGTCGACCGCTTGATCACCGTAATCGCTATTGCGGCGCTAACCACTCCACAAGGTAGTAGACCTCCTGACCTTCAGAGGACTTGGAAGGGCCCAGGACTCGCGCAGGAAAGAGGCGTTGCGCCGGTCGGCCTTCGGCTCGGGCTTCTTCTTCAGAACCCATCAGCCTGACGCAGTTTGCAGGATAGCGCTGTCGGTTGCGGCCGGGCATATAAATCACCGCCCAATGTTCCTGAGAAACATTCGTCTCGGCATCGGGCGGCACAAATCCCTTCATCTATTTCTTATCTCTTACCACTTCAACGTCTCTTTAGTCTCCCGGACCACACCGAAGTGAGTGACGTCAATGCTGGCTTCTAATCAAGAGGCTCCGGTGACAATATAACCGCCTGACTTCTCGTCGTGCTGAAGCTGCAGCAATCCGCGACTGGCGGCTTCCTCCAGAAGCGCACCGAACGACGGGAAGCCATGGTACCGCTCGCTGAATCCGGGCTGGCGGCGCTTCAGTGTCTGCTTGATCATGGAGCCCCAGACCTGAGTGCCGTCGCCACGCTCCTCGAAAATATCATCCAGCGTCGCCATCACCATATCAATGGCCTCCTGACGGCGCTTTTCATCCTCACTCATTGCCGATTTCTTTTTCTTGCTTTTCGCCTTGGCTTTTTTCTTGCGCGTGGGGCCCGAACGCCCAGCCAAGTCATCGTAGAAAATGAATTCGTCGCAGTTGGATGTCAGCAGGTCCGAGGTGGAACTTTTGACCCCCACCCCCACCACCGTCTTGTTGTTTTCCCGCAGCTTGCTGACTAGCGGGGAAAAATCGGAGTCCCCGCTCAAAATAACGAACGTATTCACGTGAGACTTGGTGTAGCAAAGATCCAGTGCGTCAACGACCATCCGGATGTCAGCGGAGTTTTTACCGGACTGCCGTACGTGGGGGATTTCGATCAACTCAAACGCCGCCTCATGCATTGAGGCCTTGAAACTTTGATACCGATCCCAGTCGGAATAAGCCTTTTTGACCACGATGTTGCCTTTCAGCAGCAACCTCTCCAGAACTAGCTTCATATTGAACGGTTCATCGCTGAAATCACGCACACCGAGCGCGATGTTCTCAAAGTCACAGAAAATCGCTATGTTCTGCGAGGAATTATCGTTGCTCATATCGGATGTTCCAGGGGGATGAAGGGAGATGTGGACAACGCTCAGAAGCGCGCTGTTGCAGTGAAGTCTAACCGTACCACGATGGCCATGCTACGCCCCGTTCAGCACATTAGCGCCGTGAATCAATCCGCCGGACCTGAAAGCGCAGATGATCGCTTTTCAATAGACCTGCGAGGTCAGGTGTTGCGGCCAAGTGGGCTCGCAGATCTGCGCTCTGTGCTTTAAAAGGCAGTAAAGTGGCCACAACGTTTTCGATGGCAGGACTCCTGAGACCGAAGCCGCTGAGAAAGGGTTCACGCGCTTTTAAACCCTCACCCACCGCAGAGCGATTTAGCTCGGCGTAGTCTGCAAAATTAATACTGAGTATGCCGTCAGTCGTAAGGCATTTTCGCAGGCCCTTCAGCCATTTCTGATCGCACTCAAGAGCGCGTCTTGGCATACCAGCGCTGCCGATAAATAGGTCATCAATTACAAGATCAAAGAGAGAGCCACGGTAACGCGTCACAAACGTCTTTGCATCCTGGCGATAGATCTTGGTTCTGCGCTTATCGACCCCAAAGTGATTCGTTGCCACTTCAATATGAACGGGATCCTGCTCAATTGCTGTGAAGGTGGCATCGGGGAAGAGCGACTGCAACTGCAGTACGGCCGTGCCTGCACCCAGGCCTAAGACCAGGACGCGGGCGGGTTGTGGGCGAGGATGGAAATAAAGCCCCAGCCAAAGCAGATCCCAGACACTCCCGGTGACCACCCGACGCGGATTGAACTGGCTATGCAGGACACCATCGGTATAAAGCCGCAGGCTAGAGCCCGCCCCGCGGACTTCGTAGCGTTTGCCCTCACGCTGCTGAGACCAGAGAACCGCTATGACAAGGTTCCCGGACCGCTCTGGAGCGGCTTACTCAAAAAATTCACCAACTGGTCTCAATTATTGTCATGTTCCTGTAACAGCACCCGGCTAGGATAATCTCAATCTCATTAGGTTACTGAGCAACGACCGGGTGACTCCGACAACTTTTATCAAAAATAATACTACCCACTCCTGCTTCGGGAAAATTCTCTGTGAGATACGGGTTCTGGAAGACCGCCTTATGGAAGTGGGCTTCGACGGCGACAGTACCTACGAAAATCGCTTGATCGATCAATATCACAACCTCATTCATCAACGACGCAACGCGTTGGCCAAGTTAATACCTAAACAACCGCCTCGGTACTGAACCACACCACCTCGTGTAACCCCATGTTGAGTTTCATCTACCAACTTTTCCGCGACTACCAGTTGATCAACGAGATTAGACCTAACGCTCTTTTTATTAGTCATGCCCACCTTGCGGTGCTGCAAACTGAATTGGAGACTCATCCCAATCCCGACAAAATTCGGCAGTACCTTGGGATGGAAGTCATCGTGCGCCGCCACCTTTCGCACCCCAAAGTCTGCTGGCTTCAATCAGCTACCCGCAAAGCCAGCTGAAACCCTTAATACATACCCCGACAATGGTCAGTTGCAGAGCGCATCAAGCGTGTGGTCTGCAGCAACGTTGTTGAATGTGTAAGTACAGCCAAACTGGTTACATGCTTCAAGCGCGCCATCCACCTCCAAAAACTGAATGACGCCTGAATTGACGGTGATATCGAAGCTCTGATCTGCCCCCTCATTGACACTGACGGCACCCGTGGGCGTGATGGCGCAATCGCCGCCCAGGAGTGTCGCGGTAATGGTGTAGGTTGTTGCGGGTGCGGGTGCGGGTGCGGGTAAAGGATTTTCAGAGAACACAACGGCAACCGTTTGGTCGGAGGTCAGTTCGGGCAAAAGGTAGCCTCCGCCGGCCTGTGCCACCAGCGTAGATCCGTTCACGAAAACGCTTTCGAGAGTGAAGCCCGGATCTACCGCTACGGTGAACTCCAGACTGTTAAACGCTTTCAGGTTAAAGCGGTTTGCCACGCCGGTACGCTCAGCGGGATCATTCAGCACTGCCTCAATATCGCCTCCCGTAGAAACTGAAAAACCAACGTCGAAACATCCCGTATAAAGCCTGACTTCGCCAAGACTCGCCGTGATCTGACCCAATGGGGGCTCCTGTCTATACACCTTCCCTGGACGGTTGCCGCTTACGCACTTGCCGTTATAAACCTCGGTAACCTGACCGGAAAATCCCCAACTGCGCAGTACTGAAACTGCCTGATCAAAGGGGCGATCTCTGACTTCCGGCATGGCTGTGGCCGGCGATTGAGAGACATCGGTCGCCAGCTGGTCAGCCCCGCTCGAACTGGACGGGCCACCATTCGAACAGGATCCAACGACCCCCGACGCGATGGCCAGAAAGATCATTCGACGCGCAACGCGCGATGATCGCTCAAAAGAACTAATGGTTTTAAACGAGAGGAGAATCACTTCAGCAGGGTCCGGCATGCCAAACGTCGGCGGCAGACTTCACTCTACCTCTTTTTATGTATTTTCCCTAATAAGTATTTATCTAATTGTTCTATTTATGTTTTTTATTTTTATAAATCAAAAAGGTAGAGGTTCTAGAGATTTATATGGGCTTTCAGGCGCTCAAGATCCAGGAAATACCGGCAAACCTCAACGTCTTTAGCAAAAAGCAGTGGAACCTCGTCACCGTAGGCTGATGCCCAGTCCGGATGCGCATCGACGTCACGCACGACCAGTTCAAAACCATACTCTCCTTGCAACTCCTCAAGCTGCTGATGCATATCCTCACAAAGATGGCAGTGCATGCGCGAGTAAAGAATCAGCGTAACCGGTGACATCGTCCTTGAGCGCCTTTGGCGGATTGCAAACAAAGTCGGTATTCTAGGGACTCGTTATTGTCGGTGATCCCGCTATGCCCCTGTCGCTTTGGCTCTCTATGTCGCTCATTTGTATTTTCGGCGCGATGTCTCCCGGACCGAGTCTGGCCGTGGTGGTGCAGAACACCCTTTCCGGCGGGCGCCTCCAGGGGGTAATCACCGGCATCAGCCACGGCTTTGGCATTGTGATCTGGGCCGGCCTTACGGCGGGCGGCATTGGTCTATTGATCACTCAGCAGCCGGCACTTTTCAACGGCATGCGCTACGCAGGAGCCGCCCTGCTGGTGTATCTTGGTGTCCGAAGCCTGCGCAGCACGGCGGGAACAGCTGAAGTCCTGCAAGCCTCCGGTCGGGCGGCCAGCGCCTCCGCAGCGCGGGACGGCTTTCTCATTGCAATCATGAATCCCAAGATTGCGCTTTTCTTTCTGGCGTTATTCAGTCAGTTTGTTCGTCCGGATGCAGGGATGACCGAAAAAGCCATCATGGCCGCCACAGCCGGGGTGATCGACGCGCTCTGGTACATCATCGTGGCTGTGGTGCTTTCGCACTCCATCATCCTCGAGCGACTTCGCGCGCGGGCCCGCGTGCTTGATCGTCTGTTCGGTCTCATTCTCATCGCACTGGCAATCCGGGTGGCGCTGTAACAGATCGGCTGGTACAAGGATTTTTGTTGCACTGCCATAGCCTCTTTGGCTGGGGCTGGATCCTTAATAATATATAAATTTTTCTACGATCAAAACATATTCACCTTTTCTCCGATTGAGTTGACAATGAATATGCTGCAATGCACCATCCTTGCTCCATAAACCGCGCGGGCATTTTTCTGGCCAGGCGCCACCGGTCGGGGGAGACCAGCATGCAGATTCAGGAGAAGGTGGGATTAGTCACAGGCGCTGCCAGCGGAATCGGTCGCGCGACCGCACTCGAACTGATTAAACAGGGCGTCAAAGGGCTCGCTCTGGTCGATATCAGCGAGTCTGCCGTCGCGGCACTTTCGAAAGAGATCAACGCGGTGGCAGATCGAGATGTGGCCCTGGCTTTTGCCGGTGATGTGACGGACGAAGGTTTTCGCTCGCGGGTATTCGATGAGACTGCCGAGCAGCGCGGCATGGTGCAGATCCTGGTTCCGGCAGCGGGCATCTTCCGGGACAGGCTGGCAGTCAAGATCGATCGGGAAACCGGCGATGCGGACATCTATCCGGCCGATGTGTTCCGGCAGGTGCTGGAAGTGAATCTCATCCATCCTGTCTACTGGGCGATGGAAACCATTGCCCGCATTGCTGTTGACCGGAACCAGCGAGGTCTCAAAAAATGGCATCCCGATGAAAAAGTACAGGGCACCATCATCTTCATCGGCTCGGTTTCTTCCCAGGGCAACCGGGGACAGGTCTCTTATGCCAGCACCAAGGCGGGACTCGAAGGAGCCGCCTCGACTTTAATGAAAGAAGCCATGTTCCACGGTGTGCGTACCGGGGTCATTCACCCGGGATTTGTCGATACGCCGCTGCTACAGGGTATGCCCGAGGGCTATGTCGAACAGAATATCCTCCCCGATACGCAACTCGGCAGGCTGATCCGCCCCGAAGAGATTGCCGATGCCATCTGTTTTATGGTGAGAAACTCTGCGGTAAGCGGCCAACTTTGGGCTGACGCTGGCTGGCACCCGACCGCGGCCTAAGGGGGTCTTGAGCCTTGGCAGCAGGGGTTTTATGATCTGGCTGTAATCCACCTGCTGTGTCCGGCCTTTTGAGCGGTCACTCCCCTAGTGTCTCCCATGAATAAACCCTCTCTCGATCCCGCGTGGATCGGCAAGACCTTTGACGACTTCCTCTTCCGGCCCCAGAAGGGAATTACGGCGACCCGAGCGTTCATCGCGCTTCGATCCCAGTTGACCACTGCGCTGGCACTGGAATTACCGATTGTCTCCTCCAACATGGACAGCGTGACCGGCGGCGACATGGCGCGGACGATGGCACTGGAAGGGGGGCTCGGCGTCATCCATCGTGGCCAGAGCATCGAGCGTCAGTGTGAGACCGTAGCGGGTGTCAAACGCAGTCACAGCGCCGTAATTGAAAATCCACGAACCCTGCCGATTGGTGCCACTATCGGCGAGGCCCGGATCTTTGCTCGTCGACACAAGATCAATGGCATCCTCATAGAAACGGCTCCCGGCAGCGCGATCCTCGCAGGGGTGCTGACCCGCAGAGACATCCCCTGGGATCGCTCCCATGACCACGAGGCCGTTGGACGTTTTATGACACCCATGGCTGAGTTGAAGACAGCCGGGCCCGATGTGGCAACGGAAGAGGCCGAGCGCATCATGTTTGAGGGGCGTATTGAACGGCTGCCGCTGGTGGATGATGAGTGTCGCATCCACGGACTGATTACGCGCAAGGACGTGCGCTTTCTTCGTGAACGGCCCTTCGCAAGCAAGGACGCCAAAGGCCGGCTCTTGACCGGAGCCGCAGTGGGCTGCGCCGGTGACTTCATGGAGCGGGCGCAAGCGCTGCTGGAAGCAGGTGCTGACTCTCTTTTTGTCGACATTGCCCACGGCCACTCACTCGTGATGCAGCAGGGGATCGAACGCCTGCGTGCAGAATTCCCTGAGGTTCCGCTTATCTGCGGCAACATCGCTACCGGTGCCGGGGCGCGCTTTATGTGCGAACTGGGCGCCGATGCAGTCAAGGTGGGAGTCGGACCCGGGCGGGGATGCCGAACCAGACTGGAAACTGCTGCCGGGGTACCGCAGCTTCAGGCGATCCGCGAAGCCTGGTGCGAGGTCGGCGGCGAAATCAGCATCATGGCAGATGGCGGTGTTCGCTTCGACAAGGACATATTTCTGGCGCTGGCCTGCGGTGCAGACACCGTGATGCTGGGCAGCGCGCTTTCTGGAACAGACGAAGCTCCGGGGCGGGTCATCGAGGACCCGGCCTCACACACCAAGAAAAAGATTTACCGTGGCATGACCTCCCCCGAGGCCGTGATGGAATCCCTCTATGATTCAGAGGACTCGGACGCGGTCGATGCCGCTTTGGCCACGCCGCCTGAAGGACAGGAGATCCAGGTGCCCTATCGCGGCAGTGTCGTCGATATCCTGCACCGGATTCGCGGCCACCTGCGCTCAGCCGTCAGCTATGCCGGATGTGATTCTCTGGAGAAGGCCAGAGAGGCTATTCTCCCTGATCCGTTGGAGTATCTGATCGCACTTTCCGAAGCCTCCCGAAAAGAGTCCTACGAACGCTAAAGCAAAAATCCGGCGGGCGTCGGCTGCCTTGGACCCCCCGTCATTCCCCGAAGAGTGCGGACAAGCCGGATTCGAGATCCGGGTAGTGGACGTCTACCCCAAGGTGTTCACGCATCCGGGTGTTGTCAATTCTCTTTGACTCGGCAAGATAAGAGCGCATCTCGGCGCTGAGCGCCGCGGTCGCCTCCTGATGATCGACGACGGGGGGCCGAGGCAACCCCACTGCGTCTGCAACCCTGAAGAAAAAATCAGACATGGTCGACGGGTGACCGTCGCTAATGTTGTAAACCGGCAGAGGATCGGCGATTCGGGCAGCGGCAAGGCAGGCACTGATGAGATCCTCCACCTGCACACGGTTACTCCATGGCGCCAGGTCGGGCGCCAGCACCGGCAGACCCTCGCGCAGACGCTTGAGCGGCAACTTTCCCACGCCATAAATCCCCGGCACCCGAAGCGCCACCACTGGAACATCGTACAACCCACACCAATCCCGCATGGTGCGCTCCGCATCAACCCGTCGACGCGCCCGTCCAGTGAGGGGCGCCAGCGCACGATCCTCCGTTACCCAATCTCCCTGACAGTCACCGTACACTCCCGTGGTGCTGATCAGGACGACTCTGGAAGGCCATTCGCCCGCATCCTGCGCGCATTCAGCAAAGTGGCGCAGTCGCCGGTCCTGATCACTTTCAGGCTGGGGAGGCGCAAACCAGTAGAGCACACGTCCGTCCAGAAATTTCTCCGGGGGACAATGGCTCTCTAGGTCCGCACTGACGGCCAGGATGCCCTCCTGATTGAGACGGTCGGCACTCTCAGCCGTTCGGACCATTGCCGACACACTGCCACCATCGGCAAGCTCGCGCAGGGCGACCTGTCGTCCAACATAACCACATCCGGCAAACGCACTATGCATCAGGGATTAGCGACTGGCGGTGAGCGTGCCCGCAGAGGTCAGAGTGGCCACGGTTACTTCCGCTCTTTTACATTTCAACGTGCCACTGACGTTGGCCGTCATGTCAGGCGGAGTGATAGCACCCTGAATACGGGCTGCCTTTGCTCCGAAGGAACAACCGGCGTCGTTCAATCGAGAGATGTTCGTCTCACTCAGTAGTGAACGCAAATCATCAATCGATGCCTGCAATCCCCAGTTGCCGGCATTGTCCACGACTCCGGTAATCGTCACCCCTCTTACGGACAGAAAGACCAATCCGTCTTGGGTCACCGAGACAGACACGCTTTCTATTCGCTGATCCGTTGCCGAACCCAGTGCAACGACATCGGCGGTTGAAGTGAGCGAAATCGTGCCGGCATAGGTTCCGGCATAGGCACTGGTCGCATCCCCCCGGGAGACGCTCAACTCAATGCCGCTGCTTGAGGAACTGGCGCAGCCAGCCAGGGTCAAGGCCGATGCCAAGAGGCATGCCTTTGCGCCACTGATTCTCAACATGGGTTTCAATGCTCGCATTGAAGCTGACACAGCTTTACCCGGCAAATGAGATCGCTCATCCGATAAACCTGCCAAGGGAAATGGTTGATTTCTGGAGCAGTCTACTTTTCATCGTAGGATTGTACCGATGCTGTCAACGCATTCGTACTTCGTTTCGAAAATTGTGGCCGACTGTTATCATGCCGGATCAGATCAGCAGAGAGCCCGCGCGGAGGATCCCGTACTCCCATCCGCGCAGCACCACACCATCCGGGAGCCGACATGGACGAATCCACCCGTACCCAACTTGAGGCAGCCGCTTTTCGCGGACTGGTCGCACATCTTCGCGAGCGGACCGACGTACAGAATATCGATTTGATGAATCTGGCCGGTTTCTGCCGAAACTGCCTGTCGAAGTGGTACATGGCAGCGGCGGATGAACAAGGTGTTGAGATGAACTATGACGAGGCCCGTGAAATTGTCTACGGCATGACTTATGGCCAATGGAAACGGGACTATCAAAAAGAGGCCAGCGAGGAACAGAAAGCGGCTTTTGAAACGACTAAGCCGCTCCACGCCAAGATCAGCGGTCACCAAAAGGGATAAACTGATGAGCCGCCTTGAAGTCCACCAGTTTCCTTGCCTTTCCGATAACTACGGCTATCTGGTCCACGATCCCGATAGCGGGCTCACGGCCACGATCGATACCCCTGAAGTCGAACCCATCCATGCCGCACTCGATGCCAGAGGCTGGAAACTCAACTTTATCTTCAATACCCATCACCACGACGACCATGCTGGGGGGAACCTCGAGCTGAAATCCCAAACCGGGTGTCAGATCATCGGCCCGGCCGCCGATGCAGATCGTATCCCCGGTATAGACCGCGCGGTTGGGGAAGGTGATTCGGTGATGCTTGGCGCATGGTCTTTTACAGTTCACGATACGCCCGGACATACCCGCGGCCACATTGTTTACCACTGCCCTCAAGCCGGCATCAGCTTTGTGGGAGATACCCTTTTCGCGCTTGGCTGCGGACGACTGTTTGAAGGCACTCCCCAGCAAATGTGGACGTCCCTGCAGAAAATCCTGTCCTGGCCCAACGAGACGTTGATCTATTGTGCCCATGAGTACACTCAGGCCAACGCCCGCTTTGCCTTGTCTGTGGAACCGGACAACGCAGATCTTTTGAGCCGCAACGACGACATTGACGCTGCCCGGCAAACGGGAGCACCCACCGTCCCCACCACCCTGGGTCTGGAAAAAAGAACCAATCCCTTTCTGCGTCCGGACAGCCCTCACCTGCAGGAGACCATTGGTCTGAGCGGGCAACCCCTGGTGGAGGTCTTTGCCCGAACCCGCGAACTCAAGGATCAGTTCTGAACCATCCTTGAGACCCCTCCCATCCTTGTACCTTAATTTAGTCTTATGACCCGATCCACGGCACCTTCTGCCCGCACTAAAGTCCGCCGCCTGCGTGAACTCGCGCGCTATGACCGATCGACCCTCAATGCCATTCTCGATGAGGCAACGGTATGTCATGTGGGGTTTGTCGACGAAGGTCAGCCTTTCGTGATCCCGACCGCCATCGCCCGAATCAATGATCACGCCTATATCCATGGCAGCCGGGTCAGCAGGATGCTGAAGCTGCTGGCTGCGGGAAACCCGGCGTGTATCACCGTTACGTTGCTTGATGGAATCGTGGTGGCACGCTCTGCTTTCAACTCCTCCATGAATTACCGCTCGGTCGTGATTCTGGGCAGCGCCGAGAAAGTCACCGGAGAAGACAAAAAGATCGCGCTGGATGCTTTTACCGAACACCTGATTCCCGGCCGCACTCAAGACATCCGGGCATCAAAGCCCAAAGAACTGGCAGCCACCACAGTGGTGCGCTTCAGCCTTGACGAAGCGTCGGTCAAAGTCAGCGAAGGTCCGCCGAGTGACGAAAAATCTGACTACGAAAGTGATGTCTGG
>MDSX01089092.1_pt1 | contig 17238 bp, 13 predicted proteins | sample 811141 | NCBI WGS metagenome assembly MDSX01 (sample SAMN05326642, study PRJNA326480) | marine metagenome | isolation source: seawater | place: Atlantic Ocean: South East | collected 2010 | reverse complement strand
CCATGGACCCCTATTCGATTGCCGATGAAGTTTGGAGTATCTTTTGCATGAACAATTCCTTTGCCTAAAATATCTTCACCAATTGAAGATAGTGTTTCGTAAACACTTTTATCAGTCTTTGATCCTTTTACTAATTCAAGAAGTCGCATATAGCGCGGTGGATTAAAAAAATGGGTTATTAAAAAACGTGATTTTAAATTTTCTGGCAATACTGTGATCAGATCCTCTAGTGGAATTCCCGATGTATTGGAGCTCATTATTACCGAATCTTTTAAATGGGGAATAATATTTTTGTATACCGTATGTTTTATTTCAAGGTTTTCTGCTACCGCTTCAATTACAAGATCAACATCTTTGAGCTTGTCAAGGTCATGCTCATAGGTGCAGGCTGTAATAAGTTCAGCGTTTTTAGGCTTGTAGAGAGGTGCAGGGCGTAGTTTTGTAAGTGTCCCAACTCCACTTTTAGCAAGCTCAGAATTAATATCAAAAAGTAAAGCAGGAATACCAGCATTGCTAAAATGCCCTGCAATTTGAGCCCCCATTGTACCAGCGCCTAGCACCGCAACTTTTTCTATTCTATTTTCCATTATTATATTCTTTTGATTACAGTTGCTATACCTTGGCCGCTGCCAATACACATGGTAGCTAAGCCGATGGTTGTGTCTTGTTGTTCCATGACATTAATAAGAGTTGTTAGGATGCGAGCACCGGAGCAACCCAGCGGATGACCTAAAGCAATCGCCCCACCATTAAGGTTTATCTTGTTCTGATCCCATTCACCTTTTCGAATAACATACAATGCTTGCGCAGCAAATGCCTCATTCAATTCTATGGTTTCAACATCATCAATGGTTAGCTTTGCTTTTTTTAATGCTTTTTCAACAGCAGGAAGAGGCCCCATACCCATTCTGTCCCAATGGACACCTGCAATTGCCCTAGATACAATCTCAGCCCTAGGTTTTAAATTGTTATGCTTACAGAACGTTTCACTTCCAATTAATAACGCCGATGCGCCTACCGAAATAGGGCTACTGGTTGCAGCAGTAATTGTACCATTCTCAAGGAAAGCAGGGCGCAGACTTTTAATTTTTTCTTCGTCCGGCTCCCTAGGCCCATCATCTTTTGCCACACTTGTTCCTCCATTAATATCAATAGGGATTAGCTCATTATTAAATTTATCTTTTTGATACGCATCGAGGGCTTTGCGGTGTGAGTTCATTGCAAATTCCTCCTGATCTTCTCTTGAAATATTTAAATCATTTGCAAGGTTTTCAGCAGTTTCTCCCATACCAATATAAAATTCCTGCTCAGCAAGCTCTGGATGAAAATCTGGAGCAAATCCACCCATTGGAACCGAAAACATATCTTCAACCCCAGCTGCAATCCCAACATCAATATCCCCACATTCTGCAGATGTGCTTAATTGATGAGCTGCATCCATAGATGAACCGCAAAAACGATTAATCACCTTACCCGTTGATTGAATTGGTAATCCAGCCAACACGCCTACTGATTTTCCAATGATATGTCCTTGAGGACCCTCAGGGTAAGCACACCCAACTACAACATCCTCAATCATTTCAGGTTGGATAGTTGAGTTTCGAGCGAGCATACCTTTTATGACTTGGGCAGTTAGATCGTCTGGGCGCACTCCAATCATTTCACCGTTTTTTAGTCCTATGGGTGAACGTACTGCATCAATAATAACGGATTTACTCATCTTGACTCCTAATAGGGGTATTTTTTTTGTTCAAATACGTATTCAGCAATATTGCGTTTTAACTGAACGGTGTTGATTGAAAGGCGCATCCTTTTTTCAAACTTACTTACTTTAGCAATGATGTCTTCTGAAGCAGGTCCATCGTATAATGTATTTAAAATAGAATGAGCTTTGGTAATAACTCTACCAACCATTTCAGATATAAAGACTATTGATATGTCTTTCGTGGTTGGAATTGGATTATCTGAATCCATAATTTTTTTTGTACGTATTATTGCACTTTCAGCAGAGTATATATCTGTGAAAATGTCTGCTAGCATTTCCATAACTTGATGTTCGTTCTTTAAATCCTGACCAAATGCTATGAGCGATTCATTGAATAAATAAAGGCCGAGTTTTTTTGCACTTTCAACAGAATCAAATTCTTTGCTGAATTCAGAAATATTGCTGGATTCTTCTTCATCTAGAAAAGAATCAATGTTTCGAATAGCATCTCGAAACGGCAATTCTTCTGTGAGAGCCTTCTTCATCATAAATCCAGTAATTATTTGCCTATTAATCTCATTTGTTCCTTCCCAAATTTGATTAATCCGGTCATCCCTGTATGCTGGAGCTAAAGAATATTCTTCCAAATAACCATAGCCTCCTAAAACCTGCAGTCCTTGATCAATAACCCAATGACTGCAGTCACTGCCAAACACTTTTACCATCGATGTCTCAATAGCATATTTTCCCATTGCTTCACCCATTTGTATGTAATAGTCATGGGCGTCTTTGTTAATAAGGTCAATTTCGTCTTGCAGAAGACCAATGGTACGATAAATCATACTATCAGTAGCAAAAGTAAGTATAGTCATTTCAGCGATCTTTTTCTTTATAGCATCAAAATTAGATATGCTTGTTCCAAATGCTTTTCTATCTAAAGAGTATTGCGACGCAGTAGTTATTGCCTGCTTAGATCCGCCTAGGCATGAGCAGCCTAGCTTGAAACGTCCAATGTTCAAACAGTTGAAAGCAATCGTTGACCCTTTGCCTATTTTGTATAATAAGTTTTCAGCGGGTACTAAGGCATCTTGAAAAAGTAATTGTGCAGTAGAAGAGCCCCTCATGCCTAGCTTTTTTTCCTCTCTGCCAATAGAGAAGCCATTGGTCTCTTTGTCTACAATGAAAGCACTGAATTTATTTCCATCAACTTGAGCAAATACGATAAAAATATCAGCTATACCTCCATTGGTAATAAATACTTTCTCACCATTTAAGATGTAGTGTTTCTTGTCTTTAGTCAATTGAGCGGTAGTTTTGGCTTGAGTAGCATCAGATCCAGAGGATGGTTCTGTTAGTCCATATGCACAGACAAGTTCACCGGTTGAAACTTTCGGAAGATATTTTTTTTTCTGCTCATCGGTTCCAAACCAAACTATTGGTAGAGAGCCGATTCCTGTTTGCACAGCCCACGTAACAGCAAAGGATGGGCTAACTACTAGCGCTTCAGCTACAATAGCTGTGGTAATTTTATCTAGATCGATTCCATTGTATATTTCAGGAATATCTATACCAAGCAATCCTAATTCACCCAGCTCTTTCAATAGGCTAATTGACAAGCTTGGATTGTACTTCTCTATCTCTTCTTTTTGAGAAAGAACTCGGTCGTTGTCAAAATCCATAACCATTTTATAGATTTCAGAATGTTCAGAGGTAAAGTCTTCTCGTGAAAAAATTGAAGTATCATCGATGGGATCTAATAAAAACTGACCCCCAGTTTTTTTAATATTTTGTTTTTTGCTCATTACAGTTTCTAAATGATTATTATGTTACAAATAAGTTAATCAGGGAAATGTGTTTTTCACATCTTAATATATATTTATACAAAGATTATAAAAAAAAGTTTGACACATTATTCAAATTATTATTATTATTGATAATGAGATTAAGTCTCATTATCTTAATCTTGTGTTTTCGAAGCGTGTATAAGGAACAGCCTTTGAATAGAAATACTCCACGATAATTTCTTCTTAGGCTGTTCACTTTAAAAATACTGAATGAATATAATTAATTAAGAACATATAAAACAATTATGCTTCAAGCATCAGCGGGGGATTTGAAGCATAATTTTGGAGAATAATTGTGAAATTTTTATTGAATATTGTAGTGCTATTATTTTCGTTGATTATAGTTGGCTGCGAAGATGATCCATTGCTAGCACCAAGCGCACCTGAAGAGGATAAGGGAAGCTATGCAAAGCTTTCTTTGCCGGGCAGCAGCGATCGCTCTGATCAGCGAGATAACCCCGAAATTTATTAGAACATTATCATGGGTTTAAAAAAAATATTATTCTTATTTGTTTTGACTATATTCATATCTTTTATAAGTGCAAATGAAATTGAAACATCTATAAGCGGCAGTGTTGTTCGTCAAGGGAACAGGGTTCCTTTAAACGGTGCAAATGTCGTTATCTCAAATAAAGCTGGATTTACTAAAGGAACAGCTACAGATCAAGATGGTTCTTTCTTCTTCGCAAACATTCCTTCAGGTAGTTACACTGTCTCAATAAGCTTTATTGGATTTCAAAACTATGAGTCTGATTTAATTATTGAACAGAACCGCTCTTACACTATTAATGTTGTGTTAGAAATCAAACCAATAGTAATGGCAAAATTAGAAATCATCTCTGATGCGAATGCTCCTTATAAAGATTTTCCTGGAGCTGCAACAGTGCTTGACATTAAATCTATCAATTTAATTGACCCAATAGGCACTCAAGAAGTTCTAGAACTAGTACCTGGAATTAATGGCTATGCTGACGATGGTATTGGAAATTCTAGATTGAGTATCGGCATTCGAGGTCTAAACCCTAGAAGAAGTTCCCGCATTTTAATATTAGAAGATGGTGTTCCAATTCAACCAGCATTATATGTGTATCCAAATATGTACTATAACCCTCCAGCAGAAAGAATAGATAGATTAGAGGTTATAAAGGGTAGCGGCGCAATTAAATACGGCCCACAAACAATGGGTGGTGTAATAAATTATTACACAAAAAGGCCGCGAAATGATTTTGGCGGTAAATTAAAAATTAAATCAGGGGAAAATGGTTTCGCGAGTTTTTTTTCAGAAATTGGAGGTTTTGGGAAAAAGAAAATAAAACCTGAATTACAAATTCTCTATAAGAAGGGTGATGGATTCAGGGAAAACAATTCATTTGAGCAGTTTAATGGTACATTGAAACTCAATTACAATGTATCAGCAGATGAAAATTATTATTTGAAAATAAATTCTGATTACGAGAATTCAAATGCAACCTATACCGGTCTTACCCAGTACTCGTATTTAAATAACCCAAAATTCAATCCGAAAAAGGATGATAGCTTTAAGCTCATTAGGTCTGCAGTAGATTTAATTCATACAAAACGTATCAATTCAAATCTGTCTAAATCAACTACAGCGTTCGTCAATTTTTTCGATAGACGCTGGTGGAGAGAAAATGATATTTTTGTATTGCCATCAGACGTTAATTCTATATCACCCTCTATTCAGCCCCATTATAGTGTATCGGACCTTGTGAGGGTTGGGAATGGTAAAGATAATTTTGGGATACTTAGAACTTTCTATGTTGCTGGTGCAGAGCAAATACGCTCTTTTAAAACCACACCGTTTGGCTTGTCGACTTTTATTAATAAACCTTCCTCCCTTGAAGTGGGAACTCGAATATATTTTGAACGATTTATTGATGATAAAAAAACGGGATCTGATACAGATAGTCGGGATGGTATATATTTTATTCCAGCTACCTCTGATGATGATCAGCCAATTATTGTGGGGCAAAGTCATCATTATCAGACGACCGCATTTTCTGGATTTATTAATGAAAAAATAAAATTAGATAATGTTACAATTGATGTTGGATTAAGGGTTGAGGTTTTTGAGCAGGAAAGGATTGACAGGTTAGCAGGATCAGTCTATCAAGATAAATCGATGATAGTTATGCTTCCAGGTATTGGTTTTTCATCAAACATCCTTGGACTCAATTTCTTTGGTGGACTGCATAGAGGATTTACACCGCCATCAAGCGGTGCTTTAAAGGTTCTAAATTTTGGAGCTGCAGCTAATGACAACGGACTTGATTTAAAAGCAGAGCAAAGCTGGAATAAAGAGCTTGGTATTAGAGGCAGTATTTCCCTGTTAGATTTTGAAGTTTCCGGTTTTCATATTGGCATAGAAAATTTAGTTGCTGCGGGCCGTGGAACTGTGTTTAATAACCTTGGAAAAGTTAGAACTATGGGGGTTGAGTTTAATACCGCATTGAACACATCCGCTATCCAAAAATTTATTCCAAATATCCACTTAGTCTATTCTTTTTTGCATAGCGATGTAGTAGAAGGTGAGATTAAATCAAATGTTCGCGGTACTATAGGATCTATAATTAGTATTAGCGGGAAAGAGCTGCCTTATGCACCTGCTCATACATTAACCGCTGGAATATCGAATCAAACGAAAATTTTTTCATATAGGGTCGACTATAGATTTGTAAGTGAGGTTTATACAGATTTTGAAAATATTGTAAAAGAAGACAAGCTAGGTATCCAAGGTAAGATACCTAGTTACAGCTTCATTAATTTAAGCGCAGATTATAGAATAAATTCAAAATACAGAATATTCTTAACTGGAAAAAATGTCCAAGATAAAATTTACATTGGATCGCGACTGCATTCTAATCCTGGACAACCACAGGCCAATATAAGCTCGGGAATCCTTCCAGGACCTAGAAGACAAATCAACTTAGGGTTAGAATATAATTTTTAACATAGTACTTAATTTAATTAAAAAGGGGATATCTTAATGAATCTTAATAAAAAAACACTAGCATTGTTTTCATTCCTTACTTTACTTGTCTATACAGGCTGTGAAGATAAAGATGATGATAATGCAGTTGCTGAAATTGAAGTTCCAGCAACATTCACTTTTCAAAGCAGATTCGATGATCTCAGCAGTGTTTCATACTCTGGTCAGGTTGTTCGCAATCTTTTAATTAATGACATCAAAACTCAAATGGGTACAGATGCCGGATCAAAAAATCCTGCAACTCTCTTGAGTATGATGGCTAATGACAATGCGAGTAGAGCAATTTTGCTAGCAAGTGGAAAAAGTACAGTTCAAACAAAATACCACGATATTTCGACTAGCCATCTAAATGATAGGCTAGATGCTGTATCAAGCATTACAATTCCAGGATATGATACAGATGCAAAAACTCTTGTGGTTGGAATGTTAAATGAAGCTGCTGCAAGTGGTAAAACACGTGCGTCAGGAATACGTCTAGACCAAATGGTCCAAAAGACTATGTGGGGCGCTATATCTTACTGGCAAGCAACATCAAAATACATGACTAAAATACCTAACGATGATAACTCAGTAGCAGTTACCGGTAAAAACTATACTGAAATGGAGCATCACTGGGATGAATCGTTTGGATATTTTGGGGCAGCTCTAGATTACAATACTGCATATGATGATGGTACCAGAAAAAGCGGTCCTAGCGTTGACTCTAATTCTGATGGCAAGCTAGACTTCAAAAAGGAAGTTAATATGGGTTGGGCTGTCACTGCAGCAAAAAGAGATCTTTGTTCATCTTGCGGTAACTACGATTACACTAAAACAATTTTTGATGCGTATCTCGAAGGAAGAACATTGATTGTTAATCAAGCTCCATTAGCTGAAATTATTGTTCAGAGAGATATTATCATGGAAACATGGGAAAAAGTTGTTGCTGCAGTAACTCAGCATTATATTAATGATGTAGCTGCTGACATTGCCGCAATTATCTCAACAGGCGATGCAACAGTAACACCTGTATCAGCTGCAACCGCAGACTATGAAAATCATTGGGGTGAAATGAGGGGCTATGCTCATGGATTGCTTTATAATTCATTAAGCAAAGTCCCATCATCTAGTGTTTCTCGCATTCTCGCTTTAATGGGAACTGTTCCAGTTTACCCATCAAGCGGTAATTTTGATGCCATGCAATCATATCATGATGTATTAAAGGGCGCCGAAATGAAAGCTATTTTCAAGCAATCTTTTGGTTTTACCGATGCTGACATTGCTAACTACTAATTATTTTAGTTAGTTTCAAAATAAAAATGGCACCTACATGTGTAGGTGCCATTTTTATTTATTGTAAGTTGATTAAATAAAATACTTAATATCATCCTAATAAATTATAGTTAATAAATTAATGATAAAAAAATACATAACGTTATGCATTACCATTTTCTTTGCAAGTTGTTCATCTAACATTAGTAGACTGGCAAAGGATAAAACAAACGTCATCAGTGAGGAGAACATCCTTGAGCATATAAAATATTTATCAAGCGATGAGCTTGAGGGTAGATATCCAGGAACAAAAGGCTCAGATCTTGCAATAGATTATATTGTCTCACATTTTAAATCGTCTAATTTAGTACCAATGCTAGATGACTCATATTTACAGCCTTTCGATTTTTCAAACCTAAAAAATGAAAATTCTCAAGTTGCAAACGTAGTTGGTCTAATCGATGGAAATAAAAATAAAGATGAGTTTATTGTAATTGGAGCACACTTTGACCATCTGGGTTACGGAGGTGTCCATTCTGGTTCGCTTGAAATGAATTCAAATCAGATTCATAATGGTGCAGATGATAATGCTTCTGGCGTTGCTGGGGTGATTGAACTTGCTAAGCAATTATCCTATAATCAAAAAAAACTAAATCGTTCAATTTTGTTTGTGGCTTTTAATGCTGAAGAACAGGGAATCCTTGGCTCTAAATTTTTTATAAATAATACTCCAGTTCCAAAAAATAATATTGTCGCAATGATTAATCTAGATATGATAGGCAGATTAAAGAGCTTATCTTTGAACGTATCGGGAACAGGCACATCTCCAATTTTTGATAAAATTTTAGACAAGTCATCACAGCACCATTATTTAAATATTAAAAAAAATCCGGAGGGGTTTGGACCAAGTGATCATTCAAGCTTTTATGCTAATGATATTCCTGTTTTATCTTTCTTTACGGGGGGACATTCAGACTATCACAGGCCATCTGACGATTGGACAAAAATAAATGTTTCAGGATTAAAAAAAATCTTAAATGTTGTGCATGATGTAGTTCTTCAAATTGATGCAAGTAAAGAAAAACCTAAATTTACAGAAGCAGGACCGAAGTCTTCTAGTTCTTCTTCAAGAATAAAGATGAATGTAACCTTTGGCTTCATGCCATCGTATACTAGCTCAGGTGAGGGCTTAGGCGTTGATGGGGTACGTTCGGATGGACCTGCAGGTAAGGCGGGAGTAAAAAAAGGAGACATAATTATTGAGATAAATAACGTTAAAATTAAAGATATTTACGGATATATGGAGGTTCTTCAAAAGTTAAAAAGTGGAGAAAGTTCTTCAGTGAAAGTTTTACGAGACAACAATGAGATTACTCTTAACATTAATCATTAGGTAGACATGACAAAATATTATAATTATTTAATAGTAGTTTTTATTGCACTTGGAACATTAGCACTTATGAGGTGGAACGCACTAAATCGCTATAGTTCATACGCCGATGGAAGTGCGAATGATTTGATTGAAGAAAAAGAAAAACATTTTAAGAATTTAAAGCAACTTACTTTTAGCGGTGAAAACGCAGAGGCGTATTTTAGCTCTGATAGTAAAAAGTTGATTTTTCAATCCCATGATGGAGAAGGAAAGTGTGACCAGATTTATACTATGGATTTAAAGAGCGGTAAAATTGAAATGGTTTCAACTGGTGACGGAGTAACAACATGTGCTTTTTTTGAGTATCCAAAAAACGAAAAAATCCTTTATGCAAGTACGCATCATTATGCTAAGCAATGCCCTCCTAAGCCAGATTTTAGCAAAGGGTATGTTTGGAAGCTCCATGAATCATATGATATATTTAGTTCTAAATCTGATGGGTCAGGTATTAAGCAAATGACATTTGAAGAAGGTTATGATGCTGAAGCTACCGTTGCGCTCGATGGAAGCAGGGTAGTTTATACCTCTATTTCGTCTGGAGATTTAGAAATTTGGACAATGAATACAGATGGATCTGATAAGCGCATGCTTACAAACAAATTAGGTTATGATGGTGGAGCTTTTTTCAGTCATGATGCAAAAAAAATAATTTGGAGAGCATTTTATCCTGAAACTGAAAAAGAGATTATCGATTATAACAACCTAATCAATGAAAGTTTAATTAGGCCAATGAACCTTCAGTTACGAATTATGAATTCTGATGGAACCGATAAGAAGCAAATTACTTTTAATGATGGGGCAAATTTTGCGCCCTATTTTTTCCCAAATGATCAGCGTATAATTTTTTGTTCAAACATGGCAGATCCCAAAGGAAGAGATTTTGACCTATGGGCCATAAATACTGATGGTACGAACCTTGAAAGAGTTACTTACTTTAATGGGTTTGACGGCTTTCCCGTTTTTAGCCCTAATGGAAAATATTTTGTTTTTGCTTCAAACAGAAACCAAGCTAAAAGAGGAGATACAAATATTTTTATAGCTGAATGGAAAAATTAAATAAGCCTTCAATGAATTCTGTTTTATTTACCAAAAATCAGCTATTACTATTGTTTGTATTCTTTGCCTGCCTATTCTCTAGAATAGTCACATCAATTTATTATATTGAAGATATAGATAGTCTTCGTTTTGCTCTGAGTTTATATGATTACAATCTATCAAATCTTCAGCCTCACTTTCCAGGTTATCCCGTATTTTGTTTCTTCGCCATAATTTTTTATGCCATTATTCCAAGTATGGGTATTAGCTTTTCGATAATTGGTGGAATTTCAACTTTTGTTATTATTTATTTCTGCCTACGTTTAGGGAATACTGACATAAAAAGCCCTGAGGGATTTGTTGTGTCAATGATTATCTTTTTCAACCCAATGATATGGTTAATGGGAAATAGATATATGCCAGATCTTATGGGCCTTGCTTTGGCTTTACCTATCCTATATTTTTTTATTTTACCTCAAACAAGAGAAAGTAATTTGTTGATCGGATTTTTTTTAACGGGAATCCTATTTGGAACTAGATTATCATACTTTCCATTGGTCTTAATTCCTCTTGTTAAAAATTTGCAGGAAGGAATAAATTTTAAAAAAATATCTTTTTTTGCATTAGGCATTGCTGTTTGGATAATTCCATTAATTTTTATGGAGGGTTATGATAATTTAATTGAATCTGCTAAAAAGCAAACATTGGGCCATTTTACTGAATTTGGTGGTACAGCTATAACTGAAAATAATTGGTTAAAAAGAATTGTGTTTACTGTAGAGTCGGTCTGGTCTGACGGTTTAGGGGGGTATTGGCTTTCAAGGTCATGGCATACAATATTTGTTTCGCTTTTTCTCACTGTTTTAATTAGCATTGGTATATACACAATTGCAAAGAATTGGAAACATGAAAAATATCTCAGGAGAATAATTAGAAGCATAATTTTATATTTTTTGTGGATTTTGCTATTTCAAAATGTCATTTATAAAAGCAGGCACATTTTGCCAATTCTTTTAATCTTCTTTATTATAATTACCATTGGAGTTGAGTTTATTTTAAGCAAAAAATCTAGAGCGCTAAATATTATTACAGTGCTTTTTGTTTTATCGCTTGCTCAAATTACTGCAAACTTAACCATTGACCATAAAAAGCCAACTGCGGTGTCTCAATTAAAAGATTATCTTATAAATAAAAATAGGGTTGATACAATAATCAGCACCCCATTAATAAATTTCTATTTGAAAACACATGATGTAGATGCGCGATATATAAATATTTTCAATAATAATGAGCTTGATAAGCTTGATTTAAATAGACCGGCTAGCAATATCATGATTGTAGGAAATTTTAATCAATTACCATTTGATGAATACAAAATTATTAGCTCAAAAACATATTATCACAATCCATACGTTAATAGAATGTGGTCTAAAATTGAAACATTTTCATTAAGCTTGAAATAGCATATTATGGAGACAGTAAGCATACTTGGTGGAGGTCCAGCTGGTCTAAGCGCGGCCTATTTTTTAAAAATAAATAATATGCCATTTCATTTATATGAATCATCAAATGCTGTTGGTGGAAATTGTAAAACACTCAGCTTTGATAAATGTAAATATGATACAGGTGCCCATCGATTCCATAGTAAAAACTCAATAGCAACAAAAGTAATCAAGGACCTGATAAAAAATGATTTAGCTATAGTTAATGCACCTAGTAAAATCTTTTTCAATTCAAAAATGATAAATTTTCCACTGGAGCCAAAATCATTACTAGTTGACTTTAATTTTTATGAAATAATTAAGGTAATAATTGAAAATACCTGCAATATGTTTAAAAAATCAAACAATACTTTAAGCTTTAAAAATTCTGCATATGCAAAATACGGGAAGACTGTCTCTGATAAATTTTTAATTAATTATACTGAAAAACTATGGGGTGCAAACTCAGATTTACTGCACAGAGAAGTAACTGGGGATAGGTTTAATAACCTGACTCCAATTTCAATATTAAATAATATAATTAATTTAAGGGGGTCAAGCGCAAAACACCTTGAAGGAGATTTTTTATATCCAAAGAAAGGTTATGGTCAAATATTCTATGAAATGGGGAAATTAGTTCAAGATAGAACTAGTATTAATTCCAAAGTTGAAAGAATCTATGTAAGCAATAACGCTATCCAACAAATAAGATTGTCAAATGGCAATATATTGAAAACTGCAAACGTTATTAGCACATTGCCATTAAATATTCTTGTTAAAATTTTCCAACCAAATCTGCCTAATAAAGTAATTGAGATGGGAAATAAGTTAAAATTCAGAGACTTAAGGCTTGCTATCTTTACTCTAAAATGTGATTTTTTCAGCAAAAATGCTTCTCTTTATTTTCCCGAAAAAAAAATCCCCTTTACAAGGATTTATGAGCCTAAAAATAGAAGTATAGAAATGGCGCCAGTAGGAAAAACATGTATTGTGGTAGAGACTCCATATAGTCCAGGCGATGATGTAGGAAGTATGAATGACAAAGAATTTCTAGAAAAAGTTCAAGATCATTTAGTTAAAAATAATATTGTAGATAATAAACTATTCTTAAAGTCATCAAGCATGACTATGCCAAATGCGTATCCAGTAATAACGAAAGAATCAAAAGTATTAATTGAAAAAATAAATCAGTATTTAAGACAATTTAAAAATTTAAAAATAATTGGGAGAAATGCTCAATTCAAATATTTGCATACGCATCATTTAATTAGAGATGCTTATTATGCAATCGAAGAATTACGATGAGCTTATTAGAAAAAAATTGTTTAAAACGCTCATATATTTTAAAATTCTAGATGCTTTTCATGCAGTTTAATAAAATAAAAAATGATATCTAATCGTCAGGCTAAAGAAAGAGAGTTACGTAAGGAACAGATCCTATCAAGCGCACTTTCCGTTTTTAAGAAAAATGGCATTGAAAAAGCCACTATGGACGAAATAGCAAAGGAAGCTGATTTTGGTAAAGCTACTTTGTATTATTATTTTTCTTCGAAAGAAGAAATCTTTACAGAACAATTGAACCGCGGATGGAGAATGGTTTGGGAGTCCATAGAGCACGTTGTGCACGACCATGCAAAACCCAAGGATACATTTATTAATTCATTGAATATTATTGGTGGTCTTATAAGAAAAGACCAGGTATTATTTGAATTTTTATTCACTGCACCAAAAATGCTACCAGAAGCTGATAATTCCACTAATCTTGAATGGAAAAAGTATCAAACAAAAATGTATGATGTTCTTCAGACTTTGCTGGAAGAGGCTATGGCAAAAAAAGAATTTCCTGAAATGCGACCAGATTTGTTAATGAGAGCTATCGGTGGCCTTTTTCATGGTTTATTCTTTCTAGGTGAGGATAAAAAAACAATGTCACGAGAAACAATGGAGGATTTTATCACCTCTTTTATCGGTAATTACGGTACCACATAGCTCAATTTCTTTGAGCGGGGGCTCATAAGTGAAAAAAATATTATCAATTTTGTTTATTTCTGTATTTGGTTTCTCCAGTGTTTTAGCAAATTCAATTACGGGATTTGTGCGAGATGCTATGTCGGAAGAGCCATTAATAGGTGTAAATATATCTTTATCTAATAGCAGCATAGGCGCCACTACAGATTATAGAGGCAGCTTTAAAATTAAAGGTATTACTAGTTTTCCAATTAATTTAGAGATTTCACATGTTGGCTATGGAACTATTAATATTCAATTAAGTGAACCCGAACTCAATATTGTCATTGCTTTACATAAAGAACCTATTTTATTTGATGAGCTTATTGTAACCGCATCTCGCTCTAAGGAGTACCAAAGCAAAACTCCTATTATTTCTGAAATTATTAGCAGGGAAGATATTATAAATTCTGGAACTACAGATGTTGCAAATCTATTAAAGCTTAAATCGGGAATATTCATTGAAGAATCTATTGGCGGAGAATTAGTTCTTAAAATTTTAGGTATGGATTCAAAATATATTCTTGTTCTTTTAGATGGCAATATCATTAACGGTAGATTTAACAATAGAGTTTCACTTGATCAAATTCATCTAGATAATATTGATAGAGTAGAAATAATTAAAGGACCCAGCTCATCGCTTTATGGAAGCGAAGCAATGGCAGGCGTAGTTAACATAATTACTAAAGAGCAGTCAGTTAATTCAATATCTGCTTATGGACGTCGTGATGGTAATTTTAACCAGCACTCTAATAATAAATTTCAAGCTAGTGATGATTATTTTGGTTTTGATATTAGACAAAATCTAAAAAAATCTAATTATAAAATAAATGTTAACAGATCTTCTTTAAACAAAAATAAGTTAATCAAGCCAGACGAAATAAGTAAAACAGGCAAAACTGCTTACGACCTCAGATGGAATTATCCAATTACTGACATTCAATCTGTAAAGTTTGCATTAACTATTTATTCTCAAAATGATGATTATAAATCAAAATTAAATCAAACTAATACAGAAATTGAGAGAAGTGATTTTTCTTTAAAATATAAAAACATGAATTTTGTGCACAGTCTAAGGGCGAGTGGTTATGAAAGAAAATATTCCCAGAACAGACCTTGGAGTAATTTTTATGATAGCGACGATATAACAAAAGAAGATTTAATTGAATATGAGTTAGGATATATTAAAAAATTTCTATCAAGCACTTTATCCTCAGGAGTAGAAATTCTTTACGCTAACTATGAAAGTAATCGAATAAAATTAGGCAAGCAATTAGTTAACAATATTAGTTTTTTTGGACAACTAGACACAAAACATAGTTTAAAATTATCGTCCTCTGTAGGTATGAGATTTGATAGATATAGTGAATATGAAGCTGTAGTTAGTCCGCGAATAGCATCTATGTATAATTTTAACAATTATTTTAAACTAAGATACTCTTGGGGTCTTGGTTTTAGAGCACCATCTTTCATAGAAAGGTATATTGATTGGAATCATGATCAATATGGTTACAGGGTTAAGGGTAACGCAGATTTGAACCCAGAAAAATCAAACGGATCTACTATTAGCTTACAGTATGATGGATCAAAAAATTATACTATAACCACGACCTATTATTTAACTAGTTTTAGAAATTTGATAGATAGCTTCACAGTTAACCCTGGCTTACTTAGTTATGCAAACTTTGATAAAGCAAGCTATGAGGGACTAGAAGTCAGTGGAAGATTTAAGCTATCTAGAAATTTAATAACGTCAATTGGTTTAAATTGGCTAAATAATCGCGATTCTGATGAAAATTTATTACCAAACACCATTCCATTTTCAGTTAATAGTACTGTGCAATTATTACCGTTAAAAAACTCTTTTAGTTTTTTCTCAAATATAAAAATTATAACACCTTACACTCCTCAAGTATATAATTCCGATGAAGGAGTTTTTGTAAAGGGGGTTAAAAAGATTGATAGGTATTTACTTATGAATCTTTCAGGTAGTTTAAACTTTACAAACAAAATGAAACTTTCTGTAGGAATCGATAACCTTAGTGATTACACCAACGAAACATATGGTCCTTACCTGGGCAGAAAGATATACTTTCAAATTTCTTCAAAAATAAACTAAGGAGTCAATTATGAATCACTTAAAAAGTTTTTTAATATTATCTTGGATCTTTTTTGTTGTTGGATGTGAAGATGGGAATGAAAATAATTCTACTGATTTTGCAGAGGTTATAACTTCGAATGTAAACGAAGGTGATTACTTGTATAATTTTAGCACTGCTAAGCAGGTAGCAAATGATAGTAGCTCATCTTGGCATATGAAATATCATAATTTAGATACAGGCACAGGATACAAAATGCCGAACATTTCTTTAAATGACAACATTTTGCTATACATCGACACATCATCAGATTTTGAATCCATAACAACGGCGCCTAGCCCTAGCTCTTTTCAGCCTGAAGGAGGTAGAATGCAATACGGGGGAAAGAATACAGCATTAAGCTATGATATGACTATTCACAAAGTAGGTGTATCAAGTGCTATATATTTATTGTATGAAATAGTAACAAATAGAGTTTTTAAAGTAGTGTTTGATGATTACGATAGTGGCGTGATTATTTTTCGCTTCTCAGAATTATCCAATTAATAAAAATATTAAATTTCAGGTTTTATAATTACCATAATTAAGATGATAAGTAGTATGATAAAAGGAATTTCATTTATTTTTCTATAGAAATTTGAGCTTTTTAAATTAGTATCATTTTTAAATTTTTTTAAAAAAGTCGAAAGCCATATGTGATACAAGGTCATTACAATAACCGCAAAAAATTTAACGACAAGCCAGCCATAAATACCTAAAACAAAAGCAAGATAAAGTCCAGTTATCCAAACAAGTATAACTGATGGAGTACCAATATAATAATATAGTCTGTGCTCCATAATTTTAAATGTATTGGATAATATTTTATGATTTACTTTATCAGCATGATACACAAAAAGTCTTGGCAAGTATAGTAAGCTTGCCATCCATGCAACCATAAACATTACATGAAAGACCTTTACCCATTGATATGCGCTATGCATTCATTCCCAGTTAGCTACAGGAGGCATAGACATTAATATAGCATCCGTATTCCCTCCAGTTTCAAGTCCGAATTTAGTTCCTCTATCATAGAGCAAATTAAATTCAACGTAGCGACCTCTTTTTATTAACTGAGCATCTTTTTCATTAGATGTCCATACTTTATCTTTATTGTTATTAATTAAGCGTAAAGCATGTTTTAAAAAAAAATTGCCAACATCTTTGACAAATTCAAAATCATTTTTTTGATTTCCGCTATTAAGGTGATCAAAAAATATTCCCCCAATTCCACGCGGTTCTTTTCTATGCTTTAAGTAAAAATACTCATCACACCATTTTTTATATTTTGGGTAGTAGTTAGTATCGTATTGATTGCAAATATGTTCTAATTCT
>MDSX01091857.1_pt1 | contig 17253 bp, 15 predicted proteins | sample 811141 | NCBI WGS metagenome assembly MDSX01 (sample SAMN05326642, study PRJNA326480) | marine metagenome | isolation source: seawater | place: Atlantic Ocean: South East | collected 2010 | reverse complement strand
GCGGCGGTGGCGGCGCTGGTGGCTGCGGCGGTGGTAATAATGAAGCAGTTGAAAATGAGTATGCTGATGCTAACAGTGGTGGTGGCTGTGCTTGCGGCGGCGGTGGCTGTGGCCAATAATAAAAAATCATAATAAAATGTCAACTATATCATTTATATTAAGTTCTGAAACAAATCTTGAACTCGCAACCCAAATTAAGACAAAGAATGAGAATATAAATATTGAATGCTTTTCGTTAGAACAAAACTTAGATACTAAAATTAAAGAATCTAAAGTTTTTAACAAAATACACAAAAACCTTAAAGAATTTAGTACACATGACATTGTTTTTATAGACTCTTTAGTTAAATTTAGAGAAGGTATTATTAATCAGCTTATTGAAACTAATTCAAAAGAAAAATTAATAATAGATTTAAGTCCTGCTAAAAATGATTCAATTAATTGGGCTAATACTAAAATAAAAGATGAACGCATTAGTTTTGCATCAGCTCATCCTATAGTTAATTTAAATTATAAATTAGCTAAACTTGATAGCATGTTTACAGAACAACAATTTTTATTAATGCCTTCAAAAAAAGTAAATGAAAATTTTTTTAATATACTAATTCAAATTATTGAAAGTATAGAAATGGAACCCTATTTTATCGAACCTGTGGAATATGATAGCTATTATGCGGCAACAAACATAATCCCCAAACTACTTTCTTATTCAATAATGAAATACTCTGAAGAATCTACTTCTTGGGCAGAAATGTCTAAGTTAGCAAAAAATGACTTTAACTACTCAACAATAGGTAGCTTAACTGATCCTGAGGAACTGTATGAAATAATAGTTCGAACAACCGATTTAAGTAATCATTGGTTTAAAGAAGTAAATAATGAAATATCTCAACTATCTAATTCATTTGAAAAAAAAGATAACAATCTATTAGATTATCTGATTAAAGGATGGGAAAGCAGAATGAGATGGGAGCTTGGAGTAACAGGTAGCAGTGATGGTAATTCTTCAGTAAATATCTTAAATTCTGGTCAAACGATGGCAGGGTTTCTAGTGTCAGACAATGTTATACAAAAAAGAGTAGATTTAGAAAAATCAAAATCAAAAGATTTGTGGAAATATAAAAGAACAAAATAAATTGATCAAAAAAATAACCAAGTCTAATAAAATAAATTCTACAATTAGGATTGCCGGAGATAAATCAATTTCTCATAGAGCTGCTATTTTAAATTCTATGGCTCATGGGATAGCAGAAGTTACAAATTTTTGTGTCGGCGACGATCAGGAATCTGTGATCAGATGCCTAAGAACACTTGGAACTAAAATCATCCATAACGTAAATTATGCTGACAATTATCCAATACATACTTTTAAAATATATGGGAATGGGGAAAATGGGTTTAAAAAGCCTACTGAACCATTAGATTGCGGAAACAGTGGAACATGTATGCGATTAATCAGTGGATTAGTTGCAGGTCAAAACTTCAGCTCTGTATTAATTGGAGATAATTCTCTTAGTAAAAGACCAATGAACAGAATTGCAAAGCCATTAATACAAATGGGAGCCAATATTAATTCACTTAACAATAAAGATATAAACCAAATTACTGCTCCATTTGAAATTAGTGGAGGAAATTTAGGTAAGATTAATTACGTGAGCCCAGTTTCAAGTGCCCAAGTAAAATCATGTGTATTAATTGCAGGAATATACGCAGATGGTATAACTACTTTTGAAGAACCTTCAAAAAGTAGAGACCATACAGAAAGAATGTTGTCGGCAATGGGAGCTAACATAAAAATTGACGAAACTGTAACTACTATACAAAAATCAAAACTAAAAGCACAAAATATTGTCATTCCTAGTGACATAAGTTCTGCTGCATTTTGGATGGTTTTGGGAGCATGTCATCCCAATGCAGAGATATTATTACCAAATATAGGTTTGAATCCTAATAGGACAGGAATACTAGAAGTATTAATTGAAATGGGAGCAAATATTACTGTTAATAATAAAACTACCGATATGGGAGAACCTAGAGGAGATATTCTAGTTAAATCAAGTAAGCTCAAAGGAATAAATATAGATAAAAATACTATACCAAAAATTATTGATGAAATACCAATATTGTCACTGGCAGCCTGTTTTGCAAGCACTCAAACAATTATTGATGATGCCGAAGAATTAAGAGTAAAAGAATCAGACAGAATTAAAGCAACTGTGACTGGACTTTCAAAATTAGGCGCTGACATACAGGAAACTGAACAAGGAATGATAATAAATCCAAGTAATAAATTAATAGGAAATCAAGTAGAAAGCTATGGAGATCACAGGATTGCTATGATGCTTGGAATTGCGGGATTATTATCTGATAAAACAACAATAATAGAAGGTGCAGAACACGCTAGTGTTTCTTATCCAAATTTCTGGGATGAAATAGAAAGTAAAAAATAAAATGCCTAACGATAAAAACATTTACATAATCTCAGGACCATCTGGCGTTGGTAAAGATACAGTGATAAAAAAATTGAATGAAAAATTACAAAATATTCAAATTATCACTACGGTAACAACTAGGTCAATCAGAAAAAATGAGAAAAACAATATTGATTATATTTTTGTTTCCGAATCGCAGTTTCAAAAGTTAATAAATGGAAACAAGTTAATAGAGTGGTCAAAAGTATATGATAATTATTACGGGGTACCAAAAGATCAAATCGACAATGGAATTGAAAATAAAAATAATATAATAATAAAAACAGATATACAGGGTGTTAGAAAGTTAAAAAATAAAATTAAGAATGCAACTACAATTTTTATTATGCCCCCAGATATTAAGACTTTGTTAAAAAGACTAGAATCTAGAAAAACAGATAGTTCGGACGAAATAAAAAAAAGGACACAAATTGCAGAAGAAGAAATCAGAGAGCATGTGAAATTTGATCATACTATAGTTAACCATGAGGATAAATTAGAAAAAACAATTAGCAACTTAGCAGAAATTATTAATACTTAGCCAGATTTCATTTTATTTACTAAATTTTTTGTTTGGTCTATGCCAAACTCGTAAATAACATCAATAGGTATAGACAAATAGTTTGCATAATTAAATTTACTCTTTATTTTTTTTGGAGCTTCTTTCAAGCTACTAACCAAAAGAAATTCATCTAATACATCATCAGTAATAAGTGATGGCATTTTATCCCATTTACCATCAACTGAATATCTGTAAAGTTGATCTGCAATATTTTCCCATCCATGAATTTCCATCACTTTTCTGTAACTTTTTGTTGATGCATAAAAGGCTACTTGAGAGCGAATTTGTTCAATTTTACTTTGAATATTTTTTTCGTTATCACTAATTATTACAAATCCTCCAGAAGTAATAATGAATTCATCTTTTAATTGTTTATATTTTTTCCCTTTTTCAATTTCTGGCAACAATACTTTTTGGACATATTTTTTTGTACTAAATCCATGAAGAATAATTCCATCACTGAGTTCACCTGACAATTTTGACATATTTGTATTTACAGCAGCTAATATAATTTTTGGAAATTCATTGCTTATTGGACCAGGATTAAAAAATGGTGTCATTAAATCTATATTATAGTAATCACCTTTAATATTTAATTTGTCTCCGTTTTGCCAACAGTTCCAAATTTTAGTTAAAGATTCGATATATTCTCTCATTCTACTTATAGGAGGGTGCCACTCACCTGAAAATCTTCTAACCACATGACCTCTGACCTGGCTTCCAAGTCCTAAAACAAATCTTCCATTCGATATTCTTTGTAAATCCCAAGATATATAAGCGAGATCCATTGGGCTTCTTACAAATGCTAATGCAATAGATGAAATAAGTTCGGATGTAGTTGTAGATTCAGACCCAATCGATAAAGGTACAAAAGGATTAGCTTTTGTTTCATTTGATGTAAGAAAATCAAATCCAATAGATTCAAATAATTTACTTCGTGCACTAATTTTGTGTGGCAAAACGATGTCACTAGAATTATTTTCATCAAATAATCTGCTGTCAGAAATGTTGATTCCAATCTTCATTGTATAAATTTATGTATATTAAACAATTAAAATGTATTATAAGATTATCTAATGGAATATAAATACATAAAAACTTCAATTAATAATCAGATCTTGGAAGTTTGTATAAACAGACCTAAGCAAATGAATTCTATTAATCCTCAAACAAGCCAAGAATTAAAATTTGCTTTTGAAAAATTCAAACAATCAAACAAGTTAAAAATAGCAATTATTTATGGAGAAGGTAATTTAGCATTTTCTGCTGGAAATGATTTGAAACATGTAAAATCAAACTCAGATCCCATCGTTCCATTTGGTGGAATAACTTCGGATTTTGAATGTTATAAACCTATAATTGCAGCGATTGATGGTTATGCTTTAGGAGGTGGGTTGGAAATAGCATTGGCATGTGACATATTAATAGCCTCAGAAAACTCTACTTTCGGATTTCCTGAACCAAAAGTAGGATTATTTGCGGGTGCCGGAGGAGCTGCTAAATTGGCAAAAATAATACCTCAAAAAACTGCTCTAAATCTTCTTTTAACAGGTAAATTAATATCAAGCAAAGAAGCTAAAGATTTTGGCTTAATTTCTGAAATAGTCCCTCAAGGGGAATCTTTAAGCACTGCAAGGAATACAGCTAAAGAAATTCTTAAATGTTCCTATCTAGCAATTTCAGCAACTAAGCAAATCATACTTAATGAATACAAAGTAGATTTCAGTCCGTCAAATATTGAATCTTCATATTCTGAAGTAAAAAAACTTAGAGACAGTAATCATTTTGAAATTGGTAAAATAGCATTTGCCAATAAAAAAGACCCTGAATGGGATTAAATTATGAACAATAAAAATTTGTCAATTAATAGATACGATATAGTTATTAACACTGTCAAAAGTGATGATAATTATACAGCATCTGTTGAAATTATTTTTAATATTGATGAACAAACTAAAGAAATCGAACTTGATTCTAAAGAGTTAAAAATTATCAAATGTGATTTTTATTCTGAGTCACATGAAAATCAACCAAGTTTAAATTTTAAATCAAAAAATAACAAACTAGTAATAAATTCTTCTTCAAAATTTGAAAAAGAAGAAAATGTAAAACTTAGAATTGAATTTGAAGGGAAGATAGCTGATGATTTAAAAGGTATTTATGCAAGTAAGTATTTATCTAATAGCGGTAAAGAAGAAAAATTAATAAGTACACAATTTGAACCAACAGATGCGCGTAATGCATTTCCGTGTATAGACGAACCAAATTATAAAGCTAAATTTAATTTAACACTTATTATTCATTCAAATCTTACTGCTATTTCAAATATGCCAATTGAAAAAACAAAAAACTTGAATGAGAAAGAAACTCAAATCAAATTTCAAGAAACTCCAATAATGTCAACTTATTTGCTATTTTTTGCAATAGGTAAAATCAAAAGTAAACAGTTAAAAACTAATAACAATATATTGATAAGAGTATGGGCTACGAATGAACAAGAAAAATTTTCTGATTTTGCATTAGAGACATCAGAAAAATTACTCGATTATTTTGAATCATACTTTGGAACAAAATATCCCTTACCTAAACTTGATCATATTGCTATTCCGGATTTTGCGGCAGGAGCAATGGAAAACTGGGGGTGCATAAGCTATAGAGAAACTGCATTACTTGTAGATCCTGAAAAAAGTTCTATCCAAACTAAACAACTTGTAGCCGCAATAATTGCACATGAAATGGCTCATATGTGGTTCGGTGATCTGGTAACTATGGATTGGTGGAATGACCTTTGGCTGAATGAAAGTTTTGCTTCTTGGATGGGAGACAAAGCAATAAGTAATTTATATCCAGAGTGGGATGTTTGGACAAAGTTTTTACTTGATGATACAAATAGAGCATTTGAGTTAGACGCGTTAGATAGCAGTCATCCAATAGAACAGGAAGTCAAAAACCCTGATGAAATCGGACAACTTTTTGATGCGATTAGTTATAGTAAAGGGGCATCACTAATCAGAATGCTCGAAAACTATATAGGAGAAGAAAAATTCAAAAAAGGAATACAGCAATATATCGTAAAGCATCAATACAAAAATACAATAACTAATGACTTATGGAATGCATTGAGCAAGAGCTCAAATAAAGATATAAAAACATTAATGGAACAATGGACAACTAAATCCGGGTTTCCTTTAATTTTGGTTTCAGAAGAAAACGACAAAATTAAAATATCTCAGGAAAAATTTTCCTACAATCCTGAAAATAATGATCAATCAGAATGGATAGTACCTATTAAATATAACTCGTTAATAAACAACACTAAATCAAAACAAACACATCTTCTTGAAACAAAAGAAGATTTTATCCAAAACAAAAATATTACAATAATGAATACAGATTCATCAGGATTTTACAAAACTTCATACTCAAACGAACTATTTACGAAAATCTCAAACTTACTAACTGATAATATAAATAATTTTTCGAATGAAGAAAGGCTTGGGTTGATTTCTGATTACTATACCCTTCTTAAGTCAAGTAAAATTGATCCAGGTAAATATTTGGATTTAATAAAAACATTAAATAAAGAAAATAATCCATATATCTGGAAATATATATGCGGGTCATTAAAGTCTATAGACTCCAAACTTTACAATACTGATTTGTATTCTAAATACTATTCATTTGCTTCAGAAATATTTAATAATATATCAATAGATCTTGAATGGAATTTAGATAAAACACCATTGGAAACAGATCAAATAATGATAGCTACATTAATCGATAGCGCATGTTATTTTGGTATTGAAGATTTGAAAAACAAATCTTCACAAATATTCAAAGAAATTTCTTTTAATTCTAATGACGAAATTCATCCAAATCTTAAAAGACCATTACTTTTTTCAGTTGCATATAATGGTGAAAGTAATGATTTTGATAAAATATGGAAATTATACTTGAACTCGAATTCACAAGAAGAAAAATCATTATACTTAGGCAGTCTAACTCAATTTAAGAATATAGATAAAATTAAATTTCTACTTAATCAAGTTACAACAAAAAACATAAGAAAACATGATATTGCTTCAGTTTTAATAGGAGTAGCTAACAATAATCTTGCTCTTCCTACTGCCTGGGAATACCTTAAGCAAAACTGGAGTAAGATACTAAATATTTCAGGCGATGGTTTTCAATTAAACTATATAGTTTCACTTCCTTCTTATTTTCAAAGCAAGGACAAGTACGAGGAAGTAGAAAATTATTATTCGGAAAATCCTGTTGATGCTGCATCAATGTCAATGAATCAAACACTTGAAAAAATTCAAAATAATATTTTTTGGATAGATTTTAATCTTAAAAAATTCAAAAATTATTTATAAATAATCAAACATTATGTATAATAAGCTACTAAATTTAGAAATTTAATGGCATAAAAATGTATTCTCTAAAAAATAAAACCTTATCAATTGTTATATTTATATTTTTGATATCAACTTTAATAATTGGATGTAACTCTACAGACAATTCTACAAATAATGAACAAAGCTCTGGAGATGCACTATCAGCACAAAATTTCGAGCAAACAACTAAAACAAAAGGAGATCAAGTGAACAAACCAAAATCTTATGACGCACCACCATCTATGTCTATTGATACAAGTAAAGAACTATATTATGCAAAAATTGAATTAGAAAAAGGCGGAATTATTACATTGGAATTGTATAGCAGTAAAGTTCCCAACACTGTTAACAACTTTATCTTCCTTGCAAAAGATGGATTTTACGACGGAGTAACATTTCATCGAGTAATACCTGGATTTATGGCTCAAACTGGCGATCCTACTGGGACAGGTGCTGGAAGCCCAGGTTATAGATTTGATAACGAATTTCACCCAGATTTAAGTCATGATTCTAAAGGAATAGCTTCTATGGCTAATGCCGGTATGCAAAATGGGCAAGGAACTAATGGAAGCCAATTCTTTATAACTTTTGTTCCTACAGAATTCTTAGATGGATATAACGCAGATGGATCAGAAAAAGATTGTAGATTTGATTCCTGTCATTCTGTGTTTGGTAAAGTTATTGATGGTCTTGATGTATTAGACGGGATATCCCCAAGAGACCCTGGAACTGCTACTTCATCTGGTGATGTTATTAAAACAATAACTATACAAGAGAATAATAATTAAATATCTTTAGAGTATCTCTTCAGAATATAGTATAATTTTGCCCTGAATCCCGATCCAGGCTTTGCTATATATTTCTACGCTTTGTGCTAAAGGTTGGTTGTTAACTCTGACTGATTGATCAGAGGTATTAGTTAAAATCAAAAATCCTTCCATAAATTTAAATTCTAATCCCTTTAACAGATCATCATTAAAATCAGTCCCTACAATTTTATTTCTATGCAAAATTTTATTAATGAAATTACGATGTATAGAATTAATATCAAAAATCATATTATTTTTATCGTCATATATATATCCTCTAGTATCAACTTTTACAGAATAGTTGATTAAAGCATAGATCCCAATAGATATTAATATGACTATGATAACAGTCAGTATTATAAAAATTGTAATCATTATATTAGACTGATTTTCTATCTTATCTTGAATCACGTCAACAGGATTTGTGTCTTTGACAATTTCCGTAGCGGGCTCCTCAATAGGTTTATCAATCGTTTTTACTACAACAGTGTCAGAATACATAACAAAATTTTTATTTTTATACTTGGAATCTAGTCTGAATACTATACTTGCTTTGCCGTATTCCATCGTGCTAAGTGACACTTCAAATTTACTTGCTCTGCCATCTTGGATTGGATCAATGGGTTTTAATGATATATCCAAAGAATTTTGATCAGAACTAAATGACCATTTAATATCTTCCTTGTTTATATAGTATTTATCATTATTAAGTAATATTTCAATAAACGCTACAGAGACATTATTATCCAGCAATAGTTCTGAAGTATTTAGTAAATCAGTTCTGATTTCAGGAAAGTTTTCAAATGATATTTTTGTGCTATCAGAAATACTACTACCATAATCAGGCCAAGAAAATTTTATATTAACGTCGTATTCTCCAGGATCCATTACATCTGGAATAATCATTGAATAATAACCATCCCCTGCGACTGCATCTCCTTTATTCCCTTTGTCATTCATCTCGTAACTAACTTTATTATCAAAAATCAGCTCTACATATGCATCGTCTGAAATTAAACGATTACTGTCCTTAACTAAATTTGTAACAAGCTGGATGGAGTTTTTTGTTGGGAACGGACCTTTATCAACAAGTGCAATATTATAATCTAATTTATTTCTATGGTATAAAGACAGCAATCCAGAATTGTAGTCTGAAATTTTAAATATCCACCTACCCGGTAAGGGATTATTATATCTCCAAATTTTAGAAAAAGGTGTTACAACTAAATTAGCAGGATTAATTTTATCACCATCACCCGTGCTGTCAGGAGATAATATTGAAATATTACCTTCAGAATTTGCAGTATATAAAACTATTTCTAATTCACTAGATCCTGGTGTAACAAGAATTTCTTTTTGGAAAAGTGTGTTCTCATCAATTATTCCTTTAAAATCTTGTTTTAAAATTCTTTCAGCGTTTTCTTCAAGAGATTTTTTAGTTAACAATTCAATTGTATCGGGAACAACTATTGGATAAAGATTACCACTACCCCACTTTACCCAATCTTGATACTTGTCCAAATTCGTTTTGGTTGTTCCGTATTTGTGAATGATATTTAGTTCCCAATTTTTGTTAGACAAAGTATCAATCATACTTTGAATAATCTTTTGTTCATTTGAGTCAATTTTTAATTCATCAAACAAAACAAAATTTACTGCAGAACTTTCAGCTGAATTAGTAACATTTAATTCGTTTATCGCTTCACTTAACGAGCCACTGATAGTTCTAGTATCTTCTTTTATATTATCTCTTATAGATTTCATCCAAGCTTTAAATTCACCTATGAATATTTCAGGATCATTTTGATTAGAAATAATCTCAAAAGATTCGTGAGGAGCACTTAAAGCAAAAAATTTATATGCGGAGTTGGGTCTTAATTCTTTATAAGTGGTAATAGTAGAAAATATAAATTCGTTATATAGTGAATCATCAATGCTTGGATCTACTATGAAAATCGATTTTTTTACAGGGGAATCTGCTTCGACAAATTGATCATTAGTTGTGATAAAAAGAACAGAGATCACAACTAGGCATATGGATATTATTATGTTTTTAAGGTTTTTCACAAAAATATTTAATAGAAATATATATTATTCTTTATTACACTATTTAAACAGATTAACTTAGTCAACAACCCCTATAGTCACTTTTTAAAAATTTTTTGAATCATGAAAATTAAAATAATATGTTTATTTATAATTTTAGTAACTTATTCTTGTACAATTGATGTTCAAGAACCTAAAGTGTTTTCTGGCTATCTTATTGAGGTAAAATTTGAGAATTCAAATAATGGAGTACTAAAACTTAAATCCAAAGATGAAATATATAAATTTAATACTAAAAATTTAAATATTAATTTTCTTACAATAAATCATCTGAAACAACATATGTTAATGGGAGAGCCTATTAATATAAGTGCATATAAATCAGATGATAGTTGGGAAATAATTAAAATTTATGATTTAGATGGAACTGTACATGTTGAATGAAAAAATAAAAATTTATCTTTTGTTTTTGCGAGCTTCCCTTGAAAGCATTATGACTCCAACAAGTATTAACAAAGGAAGTGAAAGCATTAATAAATACCCATATTCATACGAACCAACGGATGCTTCTTCAATATTCATTTCAAAGTAGAATTTTTCATATTGAGTATTTTCTTCTAATTCTAATTCTACTAGCCATATACCAGATTTTTTAAAAGTATATGCAGCTTTATAAATGGAATCTGATTCTGGCAATTTTAAAGCGTAAACTTGATATCTTTTCTGCTTGTCAGGAGTATTAAAATAAAATTTCGATTCACCTTCAAAATATTTTTTGCTTTTGTTATTAAATATTTGAATATCAAAAAATTGCTCACCTAGTTTAAGGGGGTAATTATAAAATTCTATAGACACATTAAATTCAGTTCCATTTATTTTATACGGATTAGTGATATTCGAATCTGAGTAAACAAAACTATATGAAAAGAAAAAAAAGATAGGAATTATATAAACTAAAATTTTTTTAATCAACATTAATAATTTTTTTTATATCTTTCAAGATTTCATCATAAGATACGTAACCTTGAAATTTTGAAACTAGTTTTTTATTATTTATTAAAAAAGTATACGGTTCTGAATTTATATTCCAATCATCTAAAACATTAGATACTTCAGCATTCTTTAAATCACCTTTTATTAAATGTGGATTTTCATATACTTCGACATGAATAAATATAATTTTATCATCATATTGGCTTTGAAGTCTTTTCAATACTTCTAATTGCGGGAAACAAGTTGCTGTTTTACAAAAATTAGGAGAAAGAAAAAAAACTATTAAAGGGCGATTCAAATTTAAAGCTTCAGAAAATTTATAAGTATAAAAATTAATTTCTGGTTCTGGATCACTTGTGATTTCAGAAATATCTAACTTATTTGAAATAACTTTATTATCTAGTAAAGGCATAGATTCTCCTACCACAGGTGTTTGATTTTCCTTTACAAATATTGTTTGTATCTGATATTTTTCAGGATTGTTAAATTCATAAACATTAATTTTGTATTCTCCTTGAATTTTAAATACATAATCAAATGCATAAAATCCCGTATTTTTATTAGGCCAAGTATAAAAATTTGGTTTGATTACAAAAGATTCAGAATTTGCATTGGAATCAACATTATTAATTTCAACTCTGAAATCATTGTTTAAATTTGTATCAACATTTTCTATAGCAGAAAATATTATTCTATTTTTACCTAAGGAATATGTATCTGCCCCAAAAACAATATTAAAAGAATTATTTTGAAAATCATTACATCCATATAAAGAAATTAAAAATAATAAAGCAATAAATTTAGTATACTTAATCAATTTATTCACTAGTTAGTTTTCTTGGAGCTGGCAAAGTTAACAATAATAAACATCCTATAAATGCAATTACATATAACCCAGTAAATGCATGCTCATATGACCCTAAGTTATCATATACTAATCCAGCAACAATCGGCCCTATAGTAGTTCCTATGTTTATAATAATTCCAGATATGCCAAATAGGGTTGCAAAAGCTGATTGATGAAAATAATCACCCCGAATTGCTGTTATAACTGGAGTTCTACCACCAAATCCAATGCCCCACAAAATTGCAAAAAGTACTAACGATTGCCAAGATTCAAATGATGCCAATACCACTAGTGATGAAACTTGAAATAACAAAAATATTAATAAAACATATTTTTTACTATATTTATCAGCGGTGTATCCTGCAATGTATTGACTAAATATACCCACAGTAGAAAAGATTGAAACAATATATCCTGACTGAACAACAGTAAATCCTAAATCTGTTATATGAGCAGGAAGATGGGTCGTCAATGTTACAACTGATGTGGTTGAGCACATGTGTGTAAATGCAATAATCCAAAAAGGTTTATCTTTTAATTGTTTTGTAATTTCCGGATTCAAATTTATTCTAAACCATTTTTTTTGCTTATTTGAATCATTTAAATTTTTAGGAGCATCATTATCTTTATCTTTTACAATAAAAAATGATAAGGGTGACATTGCAATGAATATAATAGATATAGTTAAAGCTGTGTTTTTAATTCCAAAATTTATCAAGGAAAGTGCTAAAAGTGGTGCTATCCATCCTCCAATATGAGTTCCTGTAATTGAAAATGCCATAGCAAAAGATTTGTTCTTTCTGAACCACAAATTCATCATAGTCATGGTTGGTAACCATCCTGATAATGCAGATCCAAAACTTACAAAAAAGTAAGCAAAAAATAATTGAATGATACTGTCAGTATATGCCATTAAAACAAATCCAAATGCAGCTATAAAATTACCAATAACCATAATTCTTCTTACTCCAAATTTCTCAAGCAAAAAACCTTCAATTGGTCCCAATAAAGCTGACTCAGCACGAGCAAATGCACTTGCTCCAGATATCATAGTTCTACTCCAATTTTTTTGCTCTTCAAAAGCTTTCAAAAAAAACCCGGTGCCTTGAAAAGATGAAATAGTTGTCACAGCAATGACTAAGTTTCCAAATAAAGCCAAAACCCATCCATAGTAGTTTTTGGAATTTTCTTTATTTATATCTGTATGGAATTTCATTATTATATTTAATAATCTTTTTTAGGTAATAGTAAAGATAAAATTGATCCTAATATTGCTAATATGCCCAAAACTACAAATGCAAAAGTATAATCACCTTTTACATCAAATAAATATCCAGATAATACAGGGCTTATAACAGTACCAATATTAATTACTATACCTGATATACCAAACAAAGTTGCAAAAGTAGATCTATCAAAATAATCTCCTCTAATAGAAGTTAATAATGGATTTCTTCCTCCAAATCCAATTCCATAAAATATTGAAAATAATATTATTCCAGGCATGTTTTTAATAAAAGATAAAATAAACAAAGAAGAACTTTGAAAAATCAAAAATATTGATAAAACATATTTTTTAGTATATTTATCACCTAGATATCCTCCAAATATTTGAGCAAAAGCTGCAACTAGTGAATATACCATGATTATGTATCCTGCCTGAACTGTAGAAAAACCTAAGTCAGTTATATGGGCTGGTAAATGTACTCCAAGAGTGACTACAGAGGTCGTGGAAAAACTATGTGCAATGGCAATCATCCAGAACGGTTTATGTGTTAAAGCTTTTTTAATCTCAGGATTAATATCAATTCTAAATTTAAATTTCGATTTAGATGTAACATTTTCACTAGTATTTATATGTTTTTTATCTCTTATTAATAAATAAGACAATGGTGAATAAAATAAAAACACAACTGATATAACCAAAGCTGTATTTCTAATTCCATAATTATCAATACAAAACGCAAGTAACGCTGTGCCTACACCAGCTATATGCACACCCGTAGAAGATACTGCCATTGCTAATGTTTTCTTTTTTTCAAACCAAGAATTCATTAAAGTAATAATTGGCAACCACCCAGATATTGCAACTCCCAAAGTCATAAATATATAGGATACATATAGAGATACTATTGTAGAAGTAGAAGACAGAAAATAAAATCCTAACGATGTAACTACAAATCCGATAGTCATTACTCTTCGAGCACCAAATTTGTCTAGTATATATCCTTCCACTGGTCCAAATAATCCTGACTGCGCTCTTGTAAATGCACTTGCACCAGATATAGATGCTCTACTCCAATTATATTTTGATTCAAAAGCTTTCAGAAAAAATCCAGTACCATGCATTCCTACCAAAGTGCTTATAGCAATTATAAAATTTCCATATAATGCAATAATCCAACCGTAGTAAGCTATTGAAGATTCTTCCGATGTTTTATACTTGAATTTCAAAATAATTTTTTAATACTCTTATGAAATATAGATTTCAATGCTTAAATTGTCAGAATCAAATTACTCCTGATCCTCATGTTATTACATGTAATGAATCAGGTTGCAATAATGAAGTCCTCGAAATAGTTTACACAAATAAAAATGACATAACATCATCCCAATATAGTATTCCATTGTCAAAACCATCAAATTTAATTAACCTAGGTCAGGGGAATACGCCAATAATTAAATTAAACACGCTTTCTAAAGAGCTGAATTTAGATATTTTTGCAAAATTAGAGTACATGAATCCAACTGGTTCATTTAAAGATAGAGGTTCATCAATGATGATTTCTGCTTTAAAAGAATTTGGTATAAATCAAATAGTAGAGGATTCTTCAGGAAATGCAGGAGCATCTATATCAGCATATTCTGCCTATTCAAAAATTACATCTCATATTTTCGTGCCCGAAAATGCCCCTAAAAATAAAGTTGCACAAATCGAATTATATGGAAGTAAAGTATATAAAATAAATGGTCCAAGAGATAATGCAACTAAAGCTGCAATAAAATATAGTAATGAAAACTCAATTCCCTACTCTTCTCATAATTTAAGTCCATTTTTCATAGAAGGAACAAAATCTTTTGGGTACGAAGTAATAAGCTTTTTCAAAAAAAATCAACCTGACCATATTTTATTCCCCGTAGGCAATGGATCCTTAATTATTGGCTCCTACAATGCTTATAAAGAAAATCGTGATCAAATTTCCATACCAAAGCACCATGCAATACAGACTGAAAATATAAGTCCAATAGTATTCGAAAATAAAAATATAAAATGGAAACCTGAAGATTGGGTTCCAACAATAGCAAATGGAATAGCAATACTAGATCCTCCAAGGAAAAGACAATCATCAAACATTATTAATATTACTAACGGAAGTGCTGCAACAGTTAGTGAACAAGAAATTCTTGAATGGCAAATAAAACTTGCTGAGTGCGAAGGAATATTTGCTGAAATAACTGCAAGTGCAATATTTGCAGCGTTAAGAAAAATGAAACTTAACAAAATCATAAAAAACAAGGAGACTATATTATTACCGATAACTGGGTTCGGATTGAAAGATCCGCCTCCGAATTTTAGTTAATTGAATTAATAGCTTTTTCAAATCCTGAGATAGATCCTTTTATGCTATCCCAATCTACACAAAAAGAAATTCTAAAATAACCTTTTTTCCCAAAACCAGAGCCTGGAACAACCAATACATTATTTTCTTTTAATAATTTTGTAAATGAAATATCATCATCCAAAGGGCTTTTAGGGAATAAATAAAAAGCTCCTTTAGGAATAATAAATTCGTAACCTAATTTACCTAATTCATCACATAAAAAATTTCTTCTTAATAAATACTCTTCTATATTAACTGTATTAAATAAGATATTTGATATTGCTCTTTGCATAAATGCAGGTGCATTCACAAATCCTAATACTCTATTTGCAAATACTAATCCATCCATTAATATTTCAGTGTTTTTGATATTCGGACTTATTCCCAAATACCCTATTCTCTCTCCAGGGATCGCTAAATCTTTAGAAAAAGAACTTGCTACAATTGTATTGTCATGAAAATCTAAAATGTTTGGACAATCCAAGTCATCAAAAATTATTCTTCTATAAGGCTCGTCGCTTATAACAAATATTTCTCTATTTAACAAAGTTTCGTGCTTTTTTAAAATTTCTGAAAATTGTTTATAGAAATCATCGCCGTATACGATTCCTGAAGGGTTATTTGGGGAATTAATAATAACAGCTTTAGTTTTAGAATTAATATTTGAGTCAAGAGATTTCAAATCAGGAATAAAATTATCGTCTGAATCAATTATTTTAGAAACACCTGAATGATTGTCTGTATAAAAAAAATATTCCGGAAAAAATGGAGTGAAAAATATAACTTCATCACCTGGGTCGAGTATAGATTTTAAAGCAACGTTCAAAGCACCGCCTGCTCCACCAGTCATTAAAATATTATTCAAATTAAAGTTATGATTAGTTGTAGCAGACAAAAATTCTGCAACTTTTTTCCTAGTTTCATCAAGTCCTGCATTTGGCATGTATCTATGAGCAGACTTGTCTGGATTATTAATTAAAGATTTCATCTCGTCATACAAGACATCAGGTGGAGAAAAAATAGGATTACCTAAAGATAAATCAAAAACATTCTCAGGCCCGTATTTTTTTTTCAACTCAATGCCATCTTCAAACATTCTTCGTATCCAAGATCCTTGTTCCAGAAAATCAGACATTTTTTTTGAAATAGTCATTTTAGTCTCTAAAATTAAAAAATTATTTCTTATTATACCAATACTTATCTTATATTTATCAATTAAACAAACTATCTATTGATATCTTAATATAATTTATTTACAATCTTTACTCAGGGCCCGTAGCTCAGTGGTAGAGCGGTCGGCTCATAACCGATTGGTCGTAGGTTCGATCCCTGCCGGGCCCAAATATTACATATACCATTAAAAGAAAATTTGGTAAAATGATTTAGCCGCCGAGGTAGCTCAGTGGTAGAGCACAGCACTGAAAATGCTGGTGTCGGCAGTTCGATCCTGCCCCTCGGCAAATTTAATAAGCGGAAGTGGCTCAGTGGTAGAGCATCTCCTTGCCAAGGAGAAGGTCGCGAGTTCG
>MDSX01102861.1_pt1 | contig 17265 bp, 16 predicted proteins | sample 811141 | NCBI WGS metagenome assembly MDSX01 (sample SAMN05326642, study PRJNA326480) | marine metagenome | isolation source: seawater | place: Atlantic Ocean: South East | collected 2010 | reverse complement strand
TCTTTCTCATTTCTTCTTGGCTAAATCTCGTCGTTTTTTCTTTGTTTGCTGGCGCAGGGATAGTGGGCGGCTTTGCCGCCGTTGGCTGTTGAAGTTGCTTCTCTCAGCAAGGTTTCTATCGGGAACTGTCAAAAGTGTTTACAGTGCGGTGTAAGGCTTACGTGTTGCAATTTTAGTGCAGCGGAATGCTGCATGAAAATTAGGGTGGTCAGCTGGATTGAGTTATATTGCTTGTACAGACAAGGAGATGTGACGTGAGTCCAATGACCGATGACTTTAGACAGTATTTGCAGGCAGAGCTTTTGCGGAGAATTGAAAAGAATAGTAGCTATTCTTTAAGGGCCTTTGCTCAATTGCTAGACACGCATTCTGGGAGTCTTTCTCAATATCTTGCTGGTAAGAGAAAGATCAGTAAACAGAAGCTAAAAGCTTGGTGTCACAAATTAGATTTGGATCCGAAGCAGTCGGAATTATTTTGTCAGAAAAATGAAATTTCTAAAAACAGAAAGCGAAGTGAACTTGAGATTAGCATGGATAATTTTGAAGCCATCAGTCAATGGTATCACTTTGCAATATTAGAGTTAATTAAAACTCAGAACTTTAATAGAGATCCAAAGTGGATTGCAAAACGCTTAGGAATTAAAAGTTTAGAGGCGAAATTGGCTCTTGAACGACTTATGCGCTTAGAGCTAGTACGGGAAGATGAGAATGGGAAATTGGTTGTAGGAAACACTAGTTTTTCCACTTTAAATCATGAGTACACTAGCTCAGCCTTAAAGAAGCTGCAAAAACAAATTTTGGAAAAGGCACAACTGGCTTTGGAAGAAACTACTTTTGAACAGCGACTACAAACCACCATTACAGTGGCAGTAGATTCTAAGAAACTTAACTTAATTAAAGAGAAAATTTTGAATTTCCAAGCAGAGCTCAATGAGTATATTGAAGACATGTCAGACTGTGATGAAGTTTATAATATTTCCTTTAGTAGCTATCCCGTAACGAAAGAAAATTTGGAGAGATAAGATGAAAAAAAATATTTTTATAATGATATTACTAACTAGTTTAACTTTTAGCGTTTCATGTACAAAAGAAGAAATTAGATACATACAACCACAAGCCTTTAATGCTGTAGATATTCAGGAGACTGAGGGACCTGTAACGCATGGAGGGGAGGAAGAGCGTACTCGAGCAAGGCTCCTCAAGGCATATTATGAAGGCTATGAATCGGTGGGTGATGAAAACGTGAAGAACCACAGTCTAGCCTATTGGTCAATGCTCAAGCTAGTATACAAGTACCCATCTATTTTACGAATTCCACAGAGTTTAATCCCAGTTTTAGAAAAGCTTTTTGAAGGGGACGCTATTTTTGAGGAGATAGAAAAATCAAAAATCCATGTAAAAGTATTTGCACCTTACAACTTCACAGGAACCCAAGAAGAAAAAGAGAGGGAATTTGGTAGTTGTTTCAGAGAGATTCCAGGCAGAAAAAAGCAAGCCATGCCTTCAACCACAAAAGAGGATCATTTTGCCGAGGTTTGTATCGATGCGAAAATGTCGTCTAAGACTGGACCTACAAATGCAGAAAAAGTTGCTCTATTTTCGGGCCATGAACTTTTACATCATTTTAACTATGGATTTGATGATGAAGATACGGTCATTGCAATGATGCAAGATTTTGTTGCCAGAACATATGATCGTATTGCAGAAGTGGCAGGGGGGAGAGCCTACGATGCTATCTCTAGATCTAATGTTTTACGAGTATCGTCTAATGATCTAATTGAATTTCGTTGGGAAAATTTTAATCATGACATTAATCTTAAGTTATTTGATGAAATAAAAGCATTTTCGGACTACGACAAAAAAACGAAAGATTTGGTTTGTAGCACTGATAAAAGTAAATGTGAGGCAGGATACATAGCTAATAGGCACACTTTTTCACTGTCAGAAGACTTGTTCAATATGGAAATAGATGTCGATTTTAAAGTACCTCTTTTTTATAATTTAGAGACAGGGAGTCTGGGTGGGGCTTTAGACCTAAGCAAAATAAAAAATGACGTATACTTTATTTTCGGGATGTTCATTAAAGAGAGGGATGATCATATGGGAAATTCCTTCTTATTCCAAGGTGATACAGTAGCTATATATAAGAACGGTGTGAAACAGATTAGTTTAGATTACAGAAATGGAAATTACCTAGAGCATGAGACAGATTTGATCTTAGTCATCGAAGACTAGTAGGGTTAGCACTCGGTGAGAAATCATTGAGTGCCGATTTTTTATCTAGTTGTTTTTCATCTCTGAAAATAAAAACAAGCTTTACTTTACTGAGAAGTTAAAGCCATGCTACAAAAATCTTATGCTTAGTTTTTCAAATGTATCTAAATCTTATGGTCCCCAGGTTTTGTTTAAATCTGGTTCTTTTCAAATTAACCCTGGCGAAAAAGTGGGCTTGGTAGGTCCTAATGGAACTGGTAAAACCAGCTTGTTTCGTCTAGTCATCGGTGAAGAAAAGCCTGACGAGGGGCAGATTAGTTTTCCTGATAAAATGCGCTTGGCCTATTTTTCTCAAAATGTAGGGGAGATGAAAGGTTTATCGGCCATTTCTGCGGTTGTAGGTAGTGATAAAAAACTAGCTGGATTAACTAAAGAATTGACCGAATTGCAAAATAAATTGGCCGATTATGAAAGCTTGTCAGAAGATGATATGAACAAAGTCCTAGAAAGAATGGGCGATGTTCAAACTGAATTTGAGCAACTTGGTGGTTATGACATTGAAACTCGTGCGGCAGAAATATTAACAGGACTTGGTATCACGCCAGCTGATCATCATAAAGATGTTGGTGAGTTTAGTGGTGGTTGGAAAATGAGAATCGCTTTGGCGCAAGTTTTGGTTCTACAGCCTGATTTAATCGTGATGGATGAGCCTACTAACTATCTTGATATGGAGACCATACTTTGGCTCGAGGAGTGGTTGCAAAACTTTCCTGGCGCCATTTTTATGACCACTCATGATAAAGACTTTATGAATAATATTGTAAAGAAGGTGGTTGAAATCAACCATGGCCGAATTACCACTTACGGCGGCAATTATGACTTTTACCTGCAAGAAAAAGAAATTCGAAAAGAGCAACTTCTTGCGGAATATAAACGTCAACAAGATAAACTTGCTAAAGAAGAAGAGTTCATTGCTAAGTTTAAAGCCCGAGCATCTCATGCAGCACAAGTGCAATCACGTATTAAAAATCTAGAAAAGATCGACCGTATTGAATTGCCTCAAGAAGAGGTTGTCGCCAAATTTGAATTCACTAAACCCGCTCGTGGTGGTGATGATGTAGTAGGGATTAGCAATTTGTCGAAGAATTGGGGAGATAAGAAAATTTTTGAAAATTTAGACGCGCAAATTCAGCGTTTAGATAAAATTGCAGTAGTGGGTGTAAACGGAGCTGGTAAAAGTACTCTATTAAAAGTAATTACAGGACAAACCGATGCTACTAAAGGGGAAGCTAAAATTGGACCAAGTATTAAGATGGGCTATTTTAGTCAGTATTCATTAGAGGTTCTAAACCCTGAAAATACTGTTTTAGAACAAATTTCCGAGTATTTAAAAGAGGCCAGTTCTGCGTACCTAAGAAACCTCTTGGCCGCCTTTTTATTTAGAGGCGATGATGTTGATAAAAAGGTAAAATATTTAAGCGGTGGAGAAAAAAGTCGATTGATTTTAGCTGCTCTTCTGTCACAAAATAATAACTTCTTAGTATTGGATGAGCCGACCAACCATCTTGATATTCATTCCCGTGAGGTCCTGCTCAATGCCTTAAAAGAATTTGAAGGAACCATCTTATTTGTCAGTCACGATCGTTCCTTCTTGCATGAGCTAGCCGAGAAAGTCTATGAAGTAGATACTGGTGAAATTCGAATTTACCCAGGTAACTATCAGTACTACCTTGATAAAAAAGCCAGTAGTCTACAGTAGAAAGTAATTTTTAGTATTCAAAATACTTCTATGAAACGGCTAAGCTCTGTACGCTATCGCTTGTTTTAAGCTAAGTCCTTTTAGTAAATGTGTGGGCTCGGTGTCGTCAGTCATAAACTTGTAAAAAGAATTTCGTTAAGCAATTTGGCTTAGAAATCAAAGTTGCCTCTGTTGGAGCCTCCCTGTTTGCTCTAAAATAATGACCTTCTGCACTTTTAGGTCAGGTTATGCTTAGACTAAAATTTAAGTGCCCAAAATTGTTAATCACTACATTTGAAATAGTAATTTTGTTTCCAAAACCACGTTTATTTGCATTTGGCGAGCATGATTATTGAATCTAAAAAGCTTTGGATGAGAGTTTTATTGATATTAGTTTTTGGCGGAATGATGTTTCAGGCTTTTGCCTTGCCTTGCGGCTTTTCAGCGAATGCTCATATTGGCAGTGAGTCTCGTTTTTATGAGCAGGCCTATTTGTTGGATAAACCCCTGCGAAATTACGAGCTTGTGTTAAATGAATTGCACAATACTCAAGGGGCAAAAGAAACTCGTACTTTTAAGTCAAGAGGGGATCGAGTTTCGCCCAATGGAGTGTTTCTAATTGAATCCAAAAACTCACTTCTCTATGTAGAGAAAAAAGACCGGGCTCACTCAGAGTGGTTAACTTATGACTTGTTTGGAAAGTTTAAGAGTCGACCAAAAAACTTAAAGATCCCATTTAGTGTATATGACCAAGGAGTTTTTCGGCAAATTTATATTCCCAAAAGTGTAGAATACTTTTCTCTTTTTGGGCTGAATTTAAAATCTAGCACAGAGATCCTATTTCCAAACATAGAAGTTGATAACAAAGTTCGAGATTGGTTGGATGCTTTTTATTATTTGATAGGAAATGCTGATGGCAATTTTATGGATAGAATAAGTGAGCATTTGTATGTCGGAAAAGGCAAGGATGTTTTAATCATTGATCATGCTGACGCCTTTGGTTTTGGAGTAGAAAATTATATCCCTGAAGGTAGAGTTGTGAATGGATTTAATCATTACAGCTCAGAGAAGCCAAACTTTAATGTAAGGTCAAAAGTTTTTCGTGCTTTTGTTCGAGAGCTTCAGTTGGGTTTAGCAAATGAGATTAAGGATTGGTTTTTAGAGAATCAGTTGGTGAAAGATAAGCTTAGTGACCAACAACAAGAGGCTTTTTTAGCGAGACTTGCCTATTTATCAAACTTAAATTTTGAACGATCCAGCTGGTGATAGATGAGAATGTATTTTTAAAAAATGAACAAGGAAACAGATTAAAAGAGAAGATGAATTCCAAATGAGAAGTGAATTGAAAAACCTTAGAAGAATTTCCAGAAGCTTGTGTGATGGTTATTTTTGGACTAAAAAATCTTTGTTACGATAATACTATTTATTTAAAGAGGGCTTTTTGCAGATTTCTAAAATCTTAATTTTATTTTTCTATATACTTTTGGGCTTCAGCCAAGCCATGGCCATGGATTGTGGATGGAGTGCTAAAAACTTTGAAGATAGCTTGCAAGCCTCTTTTTCCGCCCAAAAAGATTATTTGAACGAAAATTTTAAGAACCGCCAAGAGCTCAGGGCTCATCTGTTAAATCCCGGAAAATCAAAACGCATTAAAGACTTTAAAAAAATTGGCGATGTAGTTTCTCCGAATGGTGTGAGCTTGTTTGAGTCTCCACAGTCTTTACTGTATGTTGAAAAAAAGGATGGCGCAGTTAGAGAGTGGTTGAGTTTCGAGATATTCACTCGCTTTAAATCTCGTCCTAAAAAGCTTTATATGCCAGAAGCTGTCTTGACGGAAGACCTAGTGTTTAGACATCTGTATATTCCTGAAACGAAGCCAAAACATTCGTGGAAAAACTATTTTTCATGGGAGCATATTTCTAAATCCGCTGGTTCTTATGGTCACGCTACAAAAGAAATGGTGTATTGGTTAGAGCTTTTTAATTTTTTAATTGGAAATCTCGACATCAAAGATGATCATTTTATTTTGGGGAAAAACCGAGAAGTTTTTTTGATCGATTTTGCATACTCTTTTTGGAGTGTCTTGGATGAAAGCCCTCTTCATTATCAAAAGCGTAGCGAATTTATGATGTCTTATTTTGAGGAGCCTCAAATAGACTTAAAAATCCCAATAGTTAGAAGGTTTGTGCAAGAGCTCCAATCTGGATTGGGAGAAGAAATCCTAAACTGGTTTACCAGCCAAGAATTAGTCTACAAAATGCTTCGTAAAGAAAAGGAAATAGATCCGTTTCTGGAGAGGTTGGATTATTTGATGAACCTATCTTTGGATTAAGTCTAATTATCTATTCAAATTATATGATTGTTGAATATAGCTTGTAGCAGGAATTGGGTGTTTTTAGAGGCGATACTTCTGCGAATATTGTCACTAAGTTAAGTTTGTTCTTGTATCAGGTTGTGATCCAAAGGCAGCTGAGTAGCCTAGTTTAAGCGTAAAACTCAGTATATTTAAGTAGTTAAAATCATTTCGCTAAATCTACCTGAAAATGGCAGAGTGGGCATGGTGTTTGCTTCTATTTTAAATATGCAGATATGGCCATTAAGTTTTTTATTTCTCTTCTTTTTTTCCAGCTTAAGCGCGAATCCGTGCTCTACTTCTGCTTCTGGCCGAGCTTTGTGGAGTGGGCTGAAAAGTGAAAAGGTTTTTCAGAATGGCATTGAAGTAAGTGGAGTTGTTAAGGTTTTAAATAAGCAGGGAATTGCCTATCTTCGTACAAAAGGAGATAGAATTCAGAACCTAAAGAATAAAAAAATCTATGTTTTATCCTTTTCTGGTGCGGGAGCTGTTAGCGCGAGTAGGCCTGAGTCTATGATTGAAAAATTTAAATCCTTTAATGATTTAAATAAATCAGTAGATGGTTCATCGTCTAAAACAGACTTAGTCTTCAAGCGCTATGATGTCTACCGGGATCTACAGGGAAAAATGATTTCGGAAGTTTTTCCTGTTCCCATGGCTGATTACAGTTTTGGTTTGCATTACGAAAATGTAAGAAGCTTAAACGATTACATAAAACTAGTGGATAGTCATGTTCGTGAGGTGAAGAGGCATTTACCCAAAGATGCACTATTGGTTGCAGATGGTAGAAGCTTTGGTGGCTTTATCGCAATGGAATTGGCTCATAGAGGAATTTTTGATGTTGCCTGGACTGAGGGTTTGTTTGTTCCTCGGGAAGATCTAATTCAAGGGAATATGGCTGCTTTGAGAAAGCATGTTGCTGATAATGCCAGGAGTTTTGAAGGGCGGGGGAAATATCGTAACAAAAAGCATCGAGATAGAGAGATTGCTAAACATCTAATGGAAGATCCAAATTACATTGATTGGCAGTGGATGAAGTGGGTAGAAAAAATGGCCTCCCAGGTAAGCTGGTTTTCATCAGAGCTAGGGCTTACATTTGCAGGAAGGGCTCTATTAATGCTTGGCGGGAAAGATTTTGAAGTTTCATTGGCTGGAAGAAATTTAATGGAATCTTGGGGGAGCAGTAATGCCGGTATTGAATATTTTTTCTCTAAGACTGCTGGACATCAAGTCACAAAGACTTCTGGCCTGGATAGTGAAAAGCTAATTGGTGTGGCTAACTTTATTTATGGTCTAGAGTATCTCGATTTTCAGAAAAAATTTAAACAGCAGGAATAGAATAAAATAAATTATTGAGTATTTACGCAATTTGCCCTGGTATTTGAAAGTCTCTTTTAGATTCATAACCTAATGCTCAGCTCCATAGCTTTTCAAAACAGCAATGACTTTGCTAGTGTCTCATCGAAACAGGGGGAGACTATGAAAAGTATATTGATTGCTATTGTAACATTGTTTTCGTTAGGTTCTGCCGCCGATATAATGGTGGTTCAGGAAGAAACAATAAGTGAACAGAGTATGAAGAGCTGTGAAGAAGCTAAAAACAAAATATTGCAAAGACTAGATGACTATGAAGGTGTGACTAAAATTCGAATTCGAAAATGCAACAAAACGGGAGTTCACAATAATTTTAGGTACGATATAAATTTAACTCTTGAAAGAGAAGTGGGTTTATTAGAGGACTAAAATCATTTTTATATTTAGAAATTCGTATCGAATAGTAAGAGGCTTTGTAAGGAGCCTCTTTTTTTGGCTTAAATTGCCTGATAAACAATACTTTGCTTATCAACTTTTTGTATCACAGCCATAATTTTTTTACCGCACCCCATCGAGAAATGAATTTGTTTTCTTCTAGTTTTGGCCTCTAAAGCCCTTATTTTGCTTCTCAGGTCCGAACTAAATTTTAGAACTTTATTAGTTATATATTTGTGCTTGCTGGAGTCACATCCTGCCTCATATAGTGTAAAAACTTCAAAGGCCGCGGCCTTTGACTAGCTGGTCAAGAAGACTGGCAAAAATTTTATCGGGGGATTTCATGACGAAAGCTTTATTAACTGCTTGTATATTCATCTTTGTAAGCCTTCAGGCCAGCGCTAGCCAGAATTCTAGTTTCACCGTAATGACCTATAATGTGGAAAATCTTTTTGATTGGGAGCATGACAAAGGCAAAGAAGATTATACCTATCTTCCAAAGAGCATAAAAAACAAAAGCTCAGAAGTTAAAGAGTACTGTCGCTCTATAAGTAATAAGAACTATCGTAATGAATGTTATAACCTAAGTTGGACACCAACAGTGGTTCGTACAAAAATCAATAATATTGCAGCAATGATCAAAGCTTCTGCGGAACGTGGCCCTGATGTGTTGGTTTTACAGGAAGTAGAAAACATTAAAGTGATTGCAATGTTGTTGCAATGGGAGTTAGCTGATTTTGGCTACCAAACCGTAGAGTTGATTGAAGGTCCAGATCGTCGAGGAATCGATGTTGCTGTGATTTCTAAGTTTCCTAAAATCAAAAAATCAAAACTTCATCTGGTAAAACTTCCAGGAAATAATCCACGTCCCACAAGAGGGATTCTAGAGGTAAGATTGAATGCATTTGGTAAAGACTTAGCTGTGTTTGCCAATCATTGGCCAAGCCAAGGAAACTCGGCAAGCTTTCGCATGGCTGCTGCTGAAACTCTTCATAATGCAACGGTAGCTGCAAATACTCCATACCAAATTGCAACTGGCGACTTCAATACTGTTTCAGGGGAAAACTCTGGTTTATCAAGAATTACTCTTCATTCAGACAATCCATACAAATATTATGACGTTAAAAGCATGGTTAAGACTTATGCTGATAACGCAGTTTATGGAACTCACTGGTATCGAGGGAAGTGGGACTTTTTAGATAAAATGCTACTTTTTGGTGGAGCAATGAATGTGGATGTTAAATTAGTTCCAGAATACCAAAGAGTTGTTAGTCCTGCATTCGCTTTAATCAAATCAGGAAATAACTCTTATCGTCCTAAAAGGTTTTACGCAAAAAATAGGAGTGGATTTTCAGACCACTTGCCTTTAATGGTAGGCTTTAAATTTCAATAAGTTGTTGTTTTTTTTAGCAGCTGAAGCGCGTTGGTCATAGATCAGCGCGTTTTGCTTTTTTAAAATGCATTTTCTGCATTTGCTTAGGTCTTTCCTGCTAAAGGATGCTGTTTTTGCGCCCTTAGTCGAAGCTTTCAACTACTTGAATCTCCTAGGTATTCATAGCAAAATTGTGCGGTGGTAAAAGTATGGAAGCCTACCTGTAATCGCGCATGGAAACTTATTAGCGCGTACCATTGATTATTATTTCCATTTTCTGTTGGAGGAAAGATGTTCGTTTCCACTGCTTATGCGCAGGCCGCCGAAGCCGTAGCCAAGCCAAGTATGATTGAGAGCTTGCTACCTATGCTAGCGATTTTTGTGATTTTTTACTTTCTATTAATTCGTCCTCAGACGAAGAAAGCCAAACAACATCAAGAGATGTTAGATCAAGTAAAGCGTGGTGAGGAAATCATTACAGCTTCTGGGATCGTTGGAAAAATCGATGGCATGAATGATCAATTTGTAACCCTTGAGATTGCCAATGGGGTGAAAATAAAAATGTTAAAACGTCAAATTGCATCGAAGCTGAAGGAGCAGCAATCATGATTAAAAGTTTGCAGAAACGCGCATTACTGATTTTAGTTGTAGTGGCTACTTGTATTTATTCGTTATATCCGAATTTTACAGAGCCTACTGAGGGGGACTCTAAAAAACGCATCAAGTATGGTTTGGACATCAAAGGTGGTTTGCACATTGTTATGGGTGTAGACATTAATGGTGTTGTCGACCAGGCTTCAAAGCGCCTTGCTTCGACTTTAGAGCAGTACTTTAAAGATGAAAAAGTAGGGGTGAGTTCTGTTGATCTTACAAAAGACGAAGATTTAGATCTTCCATTTTTTAGTGTGAATCTTTCTGGCGCAGGAGACCTAGAGAAAGCGGAAAAAGTGATTTCTGACTACTATTCTAATGTTCTTCAAGTGGTTAGCGCTGAGGATTCTAAAATTGAGCTAAAGTATTTAGACTCTTATTTAGAGCTTACAAAAACTAGAACTTTAGAGCAAGCGATTGAAACCATTCGTAACCGTGTGGATGAGTTTGGTGTAGCTGAACCATCTATTACAGCGCAGGGGAGTGATCGTATTTTGATTCAGCTTCCTGGTTTGAAAGATGTTTCACAAGCCAAAGCACTTATTAATAAGGCTGCTTTCTTGGAGTTTCAGTTGGTTGAGCAACAAATTCCACCAGAGCTTCCGACTTGGATTGATGAAGCTGAGAAAGCGGGCGAATATACTTTAGAAAAATTAGACTCATACTCAAAGTATGTGGCTCAATTAAATAGTGACCTGGCTGAGAAACTACCAAAGAACACAAAACTAGTTTTTGGAAAGTTAGACAATGCAGCTACTTTAAAGGCAGGTAAAATCCCTTACCTAGTAAGTGATGATGCTTCTTTAAATGGTGATGACCTTAAAAACGCTAGTGTTGCTTATGATGAGTTTGGTTCTCCAGAAGTGAACTTGAGTTTCAATCCAGTGGGTGCAAAGAAATTTGCAGATATTACTGGTGCCAATGTAAATCGTCAGTTGGCGGTAATATTAGATGGAGTTGTTTACTCGGCGCCAAATATCCAAACAAGAATTGGTGGCGGTAATGCTAGAATTACCTTGGGCCGAGGTGCTGATTACCAAAAAACTTTGGATGAGGCGAAAGTGTTAAGTATGGCTCTTAGAGCTGGTGCTTTACCGGCTCAGCTTGAGCAACTAGAAGAAAGAACTGTTGGACCAACTTTGGGTCATGATTCTATTGAGGCTGGTAAAAATGCAATTTTACTAGGTGGATTGTTGGTTCTTCTGTTTATGTTGTTTTACTACAAAGGTTTTGGTGTGATTGCCAATATTGCACTAGTACTTAACATTCTTTTCATCTTTGGAATGCTAACAGCCTTAGACGCTACTTTAACTTTACCAGGTTTAGCGGGTATCGCGTTAACCATCGGTATGGCGGTTGATGCGAACGTGATCATTTTTGAGCGTATTAAAGAAGAGCTAGCTCGCGGTCAAAACTACCGTAAAGCGGTTGAGGATGGATTTGGCCATGCATTTAGCGCGATCTTTGATGCCAATATCACAACGGGTGTTGTTTGTGTTATCTTGATGTATTTCGGAACAGGTCCTGTTCGTGGTTTTGCAGTAACACTTCTTTGTGGTCTAGTAACAAGTATGTTCACTTCTATTTTTGTAAGTAGAACTATCTGTGACTTTTTGTTTGTAAAACTTCAATGGAAAAAATTGGCAATTTAGGAGAAAGCTCGTGAAAGAAAATAAAACTACAAATTTTGATTTTATTGGTAGCGCCAAGCTTTTCGTGGGAATCTCAGTTGCTTTGGTTGTGATTTCTATTGGTCTACTTGTTAGTAAAGGACTGAACTACGGTATTGATTTTGCCGGTGGTACAGAAATTCAGGTTCGCTTTAGTGAGACTGTAAACACCAACCAAGTTCGTGAAGCTGTGGCAGGTATGGGTTTCAGTAAAGCTCAGGTGCAAAGTTTTGCAGAAGGAAATGAATTCGTTGTTCGTCTTCCAAGTGCTGAAGGTAAAAGTGAAAAGGAAATCAACAAAGAGAACAATGCGACCATTCAAAAAGCTCGTGAGGGTTTAAGTACTCAGTTTTCTGGTGCTGAAATTCGTCGAGTAGACAGTGTGGGTCCACAAATTGGTTCTGAGTTAAAGAAGAATGGTGTTCTAGCTGTTCTATATGCTCTTTTACTAATTCTAATTTATGTTGGACTTCGTTTTGACTACGAATTTGCTCCTGGAGCCGTGGTATGTTTGTTTCATGATGCTATCATTACCCTAGGAATATTTTCTTTGTTGGGTAAAGAAGTAAACGTACAAACTCTAGCGGCGATTTTGACAATCATTGGTTACTCACTAAATGATACTATCGTTAACTATGACCGTATTCGTGAGAATATCACAAACAAGATTTCTAAGAACTTGAAAGAAGTGATTAATATTTCAATCAATGAAACTTTAAGTCGTACAATCTGGACATCTTTAACTACCATGCTTGCTGTTGTTGCTTTGTATTTTGTAGGTAAGGGTGTGATTGCAGATTTCGCATTTACTTTAGGAATCGGTGTTATCGTTGGTACTTACTCTTCCATTTATGTGGCTTCACCAATTGTATTAGCACTTAGTAAGAAAAAGGCATAATTATGCAAACAGACTCAGGTAGGAAACAGCCGGACTTTGCAAGGCCGGAAGGTATTCCTCCCTTAGTATGGAGATGGATGGAGGCTCGAGGCCTCCATTGTCCGTTAGAGAGGGATAAAATATTAAAAAGCTCTCTGCGGGATATGCGTGACCCATCTTCTCTGAGGGATTTAGACAAAGCAGTAGAGAGATTAATTACAGCTTTCAGAAATCAAGAAAAGATTTGTGTCTATGGCGATTTTGATTTGGATGGAAGTTCAGGCCTTGCTTTGGCTGTGGATGCCTTAGAGAAAATGGGTTTTGAAAAAGTAGTCTTCTACCAACCCAAAAGACTTTCAGAAGGTTATGGACTCCATAATCATGCCATTGAAAAGTTTAAAGAAGATTCTGTAAATTTGATTTTAACGGTGGATGTTGGAATTACGGCCATCGAAGAGGTTGAATTTGCAAATTCATTAGGGATTGATGTAATCATCACTGACCATCACTTACCTCGAGAGAATTTACCTTCGGCAATAGCTGTGGTTAATCCAAACGCAGGTAATTGTGATAGTGGTTTAGGGCATTTGTGTGGTGCTGGTGTAGCTTATTATTTAATGCTTGGCCTTCGAAGAGCAATGAAAGATGCGAATTTAGGGAAAGACTTTAATCCCAAAGATCTCTTAGATCTTTTTATCATCGGCACTCTAACGGATATGGTTCCTGTTATCGAAGAAAATAGAACCCTCTGTAAGCATGGATTGATTGAGTTTGAAAACACCTCTAGACCAGGACTTCGCTCTTTGATCAAGGCTTTAGGTTATGAGGGAAAAAGTCTGAGTGCTCAGGACCTTGCTATTGGAATTGCTCCAAAGTTAAATGCCTTGAGTAGGCTGGAGATGGGCTTAATGCCAGTGGATGTTCTCATGTCCAAAACGGAAGAGGACGCTGAATCTAATATTAAGCAGGTACTGCATCTAAATTCATTGAGAAAGAAACTGCAGCAAGAGGCTGAAGAAGACGCAGCAAAGCAATTTGAATCCATGGAGGATAAAAGTTTCGCATTTGTTTGGTCTCCTAATTATCACAAAGGGGTTGTGGGTCTTGCGGCTACAAAGTTGGCTCAAAATTATGGAGTTTGCTCTTTTGTCGGTACTTGTGATGTGGATGGAAAGATCACAGGAAGTGCCAGGGTGCCTGATGATGTAAACATTAGTTTGCCTGAGGCTCTAGAGGCTTGTAGTGAATTTTTGTTGTCTTACGGTGGACATGCGCAAGCAGCAGGTTTTAGTTTAAAGAAAGAAAATGAAAATAAGTTTCGTGAGGCATTAGGAGAGTTTATTCGTTCTAGTCTAAAAGAAGATAGTAAGGACGAAATAGAAATGCCAATGAATGATAATTTTGATTGTGAGGCTAAGCTTTCAGAAGTGAATCCAGGATTGATGAAATGGCTAGAGGCACTTGGACCTTTTGGCCAAAATTATCCAGTTCCTGTGTTTAAGTTTTCAAATGTACAAGTTCGTGATAAAAAAGAACTTAGAGGTGGGCACATAAAGCTTCGAGTGGTTGATCCAGCAGACCCATCTAGTACTTTTGATGCTTTAATGTTCTCTCCCAGTAGGCGACAAAAGCAGGTCGACTTTAATATGCAAGTGGATTTGTACGCTGAAGTGCAATGGAATTATTTCGCCGGTCGAAAAAGCATCCAATACTTAGTCAGAGAAATCAAATTCAACTAAATGGGATGAAAATGAAAGTAAAAAAGAAATTAGAAGGCATTGAGAAGAAAATCAAAAAGCAGGCTGAGAAAGTTCAGAAATTAGGTGAGGACTTGGCTAAGTCCGCCTCGGAGAAAGCGGAAGAACAAGTTGGCAAAATGTACCGACTTATCAATGATGCTTTAGATGAGATTAAAGAGGAAATTCAAGAGATCATTGATCAAATTGAACGCTTAAAAAATGAAGGCGAAAAACTTTCGGAAGAAGCTAAGAACTTTTTAAAGAAATTAAAAAAGCAAGTTGCTGATCTAGAAAAAGAGCTAAAAAACTTTAGTAAAATCAAAGAGCAGTTGGAAAAGAACTTCAAAAATCTTTTTGATTCTATGATGTTACATAACAATTTAAGTGAGATGGCAAAAAACTTAGCTGAAGGTGTGATCCACAGACTGCAAAACCTTCGTCACTCTGACGAAAAGCCAAAGAAAAAAGAAAAAGCAAAAAGGCCGAAGAAAAAATCAAATGATTCTGCTGCTAAGTCTTCAAGAGTGAGTAGTTCGGTTGAAAGCACCAAGAAAGATCTAGAGAACAAGCAAAAACAGATCATTGAACATATTGAAGAGGCAAAAGCCTTTCTTGAAGACTTAGAAGACCGTGTTGCAAAGACAAATTCTTCACAATCCTCTGGAAAAGCTAGTAAGAAAACAACTAAAAAACAGGCTTCAGTAGCTACAAAAAAAGCGGCAAAGAAAAAAAGAACTAGCAAGTCATCTAGTGCTAAGAAGAAAGCTAGCAAAAAAGTTGTGAAAAAGTCTCCAGCAAAAAAAGCTAGTAAAAAAATCGCTAAAAAAACCACTAAAAAGGCTGCGGCCAAAAAGACGACGAAGAAGAGTTAAAAATGTCAAAAGCAGTTGTACTTCTATCATCAGGACTGGATTCCACGGTTAACCTTTATGAGGCACACCAAGACGTGGGTGTTGCGCTCGCTTTGTTTATTAATTATGGCCAAAGAGCGGCATTAAGAGAAGAGCAGATGGCTAAGGCTAGTTGTGAACACCTAGGGATTGAGTTTCGAAGTCTGGATTTAAAGTTTATCGCAGACTTTGGTGGAAGTAGCCTAACGGATAGTCAAAAAAAATTAGCAACCAATGTTGAGATTGACGATTTAGAGGCTAGTAAAATTTCGGCTAAAAATGTTTGGGTTCCAAATCGTAATGGGATCCTTTTAAACGTAGCGGCCGGATTTGCAGAAGCTCTTGGAGCAGATTTTGTGATTCCTGGATTTAATAAAGAAGAGGCTGCTACTTTTCCAGATAATTCCCAAGACTTTTTAGATGCCATGAGTGAGTCCTTAGGTTTTAGTACCGCCAATCAAGTAAAAGCAAAGTGTTATACAACGGGGCTTTTAAAACCACAGATATATAGACGAGCCTTGGACTTGAATGTAAAAACACAGTTTATATGGCCTTGTTATGAAAGTGGTGAAGAGCACTGTAAGCAGTGTGAGTCTTGTCAAAGATTTTACCGAGCAAAAGCGGAGGCTTAATTGAAAGCTCAGTTTATTGAAAAGCAGTTTATTTATGATGGTTCGCAATTGAGTTCACTTTATTCCTTTAAGAGTCATGGAATTGAAGGGGAGAGTGTGGTTTCCTGGATTGGACCTTGCGCTGTTGCCAATGAAAATATGAAAGACGGTGAAGATCTTTTTGCAGGGGAAAGCATTGAAGGTGATTTGATGCTTCATTTTATCACCGAAATTTTTGAGCAAAATTTGATGACCATGGTAAGTTTGCAAAGATTAGGCTCTGCCATTGCGAAAGACTTGTTAGAGAGTATGAGTGCTAAGAAAGTTCTTCGAAAAGGGGATGATCTCTATTTTGAAGATGGAAAATTAAGTATTTCAATTGCCAGTCGTGATGCGGTTTCAAGTATGATCCATTTTGCAATTAATGTTTCTAACGATGGAACACCTGTTAAAACGGCTTGTCTAAAAGATTTGGAAATTGACCCCATTGAGTTTGGTAAGAAATTTTTGTCAGTGTATCAAGAAGAATACACTGACATTGTACGCGCTACGAAAAAAGTATTTAGTCTTTAAAAATCATTCTCACTAATTTTATGAATTACGCTTTTTTGATAAGCTTTTAAGTCATAAAACCCATAACTCTTTTTTCGATAGATGTTTAATGTCTCTTCGCTAATACTTGCTAGCAACATATGGTAGCTAGCTTGAGGGATAATCATTCCCTCTTTTTGAATTGCTTCGATGTACTGCTCTGCCACAGCCTTGGCAAATAACTCGGGTGTTAAATCCGATAGATCTTCCATGAGAATACAGTGATCAAAAATATCAAATAATAGATTAAAATTACTTTTCATTTTCCTGCCTCTGATTCTCCTTAAGAAATTTATCGACCGCTTTTCGTAAAGTTTAAGTTAATTAACCAAAAGTTCTTTAATACTAGGCTTTTATTCCGCTGGTTTTTGGTCTGGGGTGTATTTTGCTTTTACATTTATTTTTAAATTTCTTGGTTTTTGGTTGGGGTTTGAATCATTTTGATTCTTAGTTTATTTGCTTACTCCTTGGCTTTGATTTTTGAAAGAGCTGGGCTTTTGAGGTGGAAGTGATTTTCTTAAATGGGGTTTTGGCCTTCGGCTTTGGGGGCTTTGTGGTTGTTTGGGGGATGGTTTTAACTCCTCGGTTTAGAGCTTCGAATGAACCGGCCTCCTGAAACAAAAGTATTTTTCTCAGACACGTTTCCGGTCAGGCGCCTGCGGCTTGGTGTATACCGAACACATGGGTTACACAATTTTCCGATCACATAGGTTGCACTTTTTTTGTATAACGGCCTCTTTCTCATTTCTTCTTGGCTAAATCTCGTCGTTTTTTCTTTGTTTGCTGGCGCAGGGATAGTGGGCGGCTTTG
>MDSX01011931.1_pt1 | contig 17266 bp, 18 predicted proteins | sample 811141 | NCBI WGS metagenome assembly MDSX01 (sample SAMN05326642, study PRJNA326480) | marine metagenome | isolation source: seawater | place: Atlantic Ocean: South East | collected 2010 | reverse complement strand
AAGGCTGCGCACGGCGCCGCGAAAGATGCGAGCAATTTCCTTTGTTTTATGTTGACGCCGTGACCAATCGCAAAAGCAACGACGCTCGCTATCGCACTGTACATTTTAAATTCAAAAAATATTTTTTTTTTAACAAAAAGACATACCGACTTATTCCGTTTATCTTGTAAAGATAAACATGTTGTTACAGTAAAACACATGAGCAAAAAGAAGAGTATTCCTAAAACATTACGGATGGATGTTTGGAAAGAATATTGTACAATTCAATCTGTCAAATGTCCAGTTTGTGAAAGAAAAGAGATTTCACCGTTTAATTTCGAAGTAGGCCACGTGGTATCAGAACGTGATGGTGGAACATTAGATATTATAAATCTAAGACCAATTTGTTCTTCGTGTAATCGTAGCATGGGAACCAAAAACTTGTTTGAATTTAAAAAAGAATATTATTCAAATAATGACTTAAATAACCACTGGTGGTGGTCACATATTGCATGCTGGTGAACTACGTGCAATATATCACTGTTAAATTCAATTCAACATAGACAGCATGTTATGCACGTTAGGTCGCCAGCCTTCGCCGACCTGAGATAATTTTTCTTCTATGGTGTTTTCGTAGACGAGTTTCACGACGTTGACCGTGTGAGATTGCTGACCGATGCGGCGCACGCGCCCGATGGCCTGGTGTTCGTCGGACTTTGAGATCATCGGTTCCATGAAAACGACGGTGTTTGCTGATTGCAGATTGATCCCAGCTACGCAAGCGCGAACCGACAATATGAGTATGCAATTAGGTTCCGTTTCAAATTTTAACATCATTTTATTTCTAGCCGCCGCAGTCAGCGTGCCGTTTAAAGCCATGACGGAAATGTTGCGTATGTTTTGGTCCGGGCATTGATTGAACCATTTTTTTAAAACTTCGTGTGTCGCTTTGAACTCCGAAAAGATGACACATTTTTGCAAATTGTTGACGGTAAGATACTCGATCACCTTTTGTATTTTTTGCGGCATTTGATCTTCAGCGGACTGGCCGCTAGTTGGCGCTGGCAGTTCTTCGTAAAGCCTGAGCTCTTGTTCTACGTAATTATTTCTGCACAGCGGGCAGCGGTGGTCCCTTCGACCTCGCGCGTGATTATGAATCGACAAGACGCAGGAATAGCACAAGAAGTGATTACACGGCAACAAGCAGGGCTGCGTAAATGTTTCAAGACAGACGCTGCAGGTTTCGTCTGGTGTGATTCCGAGCGCCTCTCTGGCCTCGTGCGACAAGACGGGTGGCGTCTGGGTCATCGAATGCGAAGGTGACACTTCTGACGCAATGTTGCACCCGCTCAACGACAGCCACTGTCGAAGCGTGTTAAATCTTCGCAGACAAGTGGCGCCGTTCCGTTGATATCTATGAATCATGTTTTTTACGAACAGCAGAATACTCGCATATTCGGCGTTCTGTTCGTTACTTAGAGTTGTAATGATATTCACATAATTGATCGAGGGAATCAAAACTTGCCTTTGCAACGAATTAGCGCGCTCTACGGTGTTTCGAATGACTAATTTGCTCAACAAATGGACGAGAATACACGGTCCGAAGATGATGTCTAAGCGATCAACTAACATGTGGTTATTCATGAGCGGGTGCATTTCGTGGTCTATGGCCATAATATGTGTTCTCCAAGCTTTTGGATTAATATCAACGACAGTGTTTCTCGGTTGGGTCAAAAGACCGTAGTAACTGAAATCGAGGGGTCCATCTATAGTATTGTGAATAGTCCATGCCGTTGCGGGAGTTTTATTCAAGATAATGTCAAGTTGCGCATGCAAACTTGGTGAAAGCCTATTGGAACCAAACGGCGTCGCGGAAACGCACCACGTGATTCTTGTCTTTATTTGCAACAACGACAATTTTGAACTCGTCGGAATTTTGTGCGACTCGTCTAAAACCAAGCGTTGGAAATCAATAAAATGAAGTGGAGATGCCCTTTCCACGGCTGCACGGTCAACATTGTCAGCCGAGAAATCTATGTTGCATAGTTTGGTAAAGTCTCTCATAAGAGTCGCGTACGAAGTAATTATCACGTTATTTTCTGCGCACAGGCGACGCGGGTTTCTAATTCTAGATTGGCCGTAATATACGTAGAAATGTAACAAGTTAGGAACGTCTTGATCATCAAGATCGCGATCATCGTAATAGTTAAAAGAATCCAAGTTCATATTATGAAGTTTGCTCAATTCTCGCTTCCAGTGATGCAAAACAGAGACGGGCACGACTATTAGAGAAGGTCCCTTTTTGAAGGTGCACGCACATAGAGATAGAATCGACATGGTTTTTCCCAGACCCGTGTCGTCGCACAGGAAACCTCCTCTGCAATTCCTATGACTTGCTTGATTTTCAGAAAATGAATTCGTGATTGGACAAAATTTGTAATTTTCATTGATTTTTATGTAAAGTTTTTCTTCTAAATCTACCTGTTCCTGTGCTAGCATTCTGTTTATCGCGTTTTTCTGATGAATCTGTAATTGCACCGGAAAATTATTAAACAAATCACGTAAATTGTCATCAAAATTTGGAGGATAAGAAAGAATGTCGATGACGGCGCTATTGCTAAAATTAAAACTATTGTGCGTGTTGGAAGTGTGAGATTCTTGGATCCAGCTCATAGCATTTTCGCAAGTTCTCCTATTATAATTTGAGGTTTTGCAGCGAATATCATCGGATTCAGAAATAAGGGCCGAGAGGTCGACGCTGGAAAATATGCTTGGTGCCAAATCTGCATCGCGCGAAAGAAGGTTCTTAAGGTTATTTAAGAGTGTCAAAAACGGGATTCTGTGCGTGATGCACGATCCACTTCGATTGGATCTTGCGAATACGGAGTCGTTCGAATACCAAGTTGTCAGACAACGATTGCTGAGAGAAATGCATATTTCGAGCTTAAACACCCAGCGATGCACGTCTTTTGGAAAGTACATGCTTTCAAGGGACTGAAACCTATTTCGACCTCCCGTGTTTAATCCCATGCAAGACAATGTTTCTTCAAAATTTGTGTTTCGCAGCTCAGAGATCTCAGGGAAATGGGCGAAGCATGGTTTTATTTTAATTTTGCAGTCAAGTATTGACCTATTTCTTTCGTCAAAATAACTATCAATTGGCGGATAATGGTAGCCATCCATCATTAACTTGTCCGCCAGAATAATGCTAATGACATGATTGAACGCTGCCAACTCTGCCGTATCGCAAGTGACCGGTCTAACAACGATTTTAGTATTGTGTCTTCCGTTGTTAGATATGGTAACTTCGTGGAAGATTTTTTCTAGCAATTTCTCGTGTTCTATTCTTGCAATAAATTTAAAGAATTCTTCACTGCTATTTAAAACCCATCTATCGATTCTCATGTCTTGACAACTGGGCCATTCTGCAACGATTGGGATTTCAATTTTTCCCAAATCACAGAAAGATCTGGCCTCTTCACTCATTCCTTTATCAGTTGAGATAAAAAATAATTTTTTTTTTTTTAGCTAAACGACGGCTAGTATGAACAAAAAAACAGGCGCATAGCACAAAATAAGATATGTCAAGATGTGCTTAATTTTTATTTTTGAAACCATCGTTATACCTACGGAATATTTCCAGAGTCTATAATATTTTTGTAGAAATCTATGGTTTTCTTCAAACCTTCTGACAGCGGAGTCGCGCTATTCCAACCGAGATTCTTCAACTTATCCGAGCTGATGTAATATCTGTGGTCATTGAATGGCCTGTCTTCTATGAAATGAATTTTCTTATCTAAGAATTGTTCGTCGGATGCCGGGAAAATAAGCTTTCCAAGAGTCAAAGCCAAGTCTTTGATAGTTATTTCGTTTCCTTCCTCGCATCCTATGTTGTACACTTGTCCAGGTTCTCCTTTGTCAAAAATTGTGATGAAAGCATTCACGACGTCGTCGATGTACAGAAATCCTCGGGTAGCCGACCCCGAGCCCTGTATGTTGACATTAGTTCCATTGAGTAGACGAGTCACAAAAAGCGGAATAACTTTTTCTGGGAATTGGTGTGGCCCGTACACGTTATTGCCACGAGTAATACAAATCGGCATTTTGTAGGAGTAAAAGTATGAGGTGGCAATTAATTCTGCCCCGGCCTTTGTTGCTGCGTACGGATTTGTTGGACACATCATAGAAGTCTCTAATTTTTGCTGATTGTTTCCAAGGGGAGTTTCTCCGTAAACTTCATCGGTAGAGCAATGGATAAATTTCTTAATTTTTCCGTAGAGGCGACACGCTTCAAGCAAAGTGTGAGTTCCTTTGACGTTATCTTCCGTAAAATGCAGAGAATCTGCGAAACTATTTTGCACGTGGCTTTGGGCAGCGAAATGCACCACGAATGCGACTTCATGAGTATTTAATATTTCAAATATTTTTTCGTAATTGTTTATGTTTTCTTCGTACAGCGCATATCTCTTGGCATCTTGTCGTATTTCTGCGTCTATTCTTTTTTTGTTTGAGCAATATGAAATTTTGTCGACGTTTACTATTGCAAGATTTGGGTAATCAATATAAATTCTATTGATAAAATTTGAACCTATAAACCCACATCCCCCCGTAACAAGTATGCTCATCGCTTGCGTTAGTATATAGATATTTTTTTTTTCTCAAAAAATAAAATGTCGGTTTTCTTTCGAAACAAAAGCAGAAAAACTGATTATGACAAATCCGCTAGCATATTGCAGGAAGACGAAATCGTGGAAGTCAAACCAGATCGTGATGAAGTTTTGACTCCGGAACTCATTACCGTTTTGTCCGCAATGCCTCTGAATTTGCCCGACGTAGATCCCGAAGATCCTAATTATTACGAAAAAAATATATTGAATCAACTAAAATCTTTGCAATGTACAATTCATCTCTACAATATTATCACGATAACTTTTTGGTTCATGGCTGGGGCAACGTTCTTTGCCAGCAGAATTTAACCTAATAAAATTTGGTGCCCTTGTGCAGATGCGCGGCATGGGGTAAATTAGTCCATATCTCGGGCCGTAATCTGATGACAACTGGAAATTGGGAATCTTGTAGTTTTATTTCTTGATTTTCTGAAAAAGTATTTTTTTCTTGTATTTGCAAGTTGATAGCGTGGAACCAGGAGTTATTTTTGAGCGCATCGCGAAATATTTTATTTGTTAAAACGGCAAGATTTCTTGTGGCGTTTGCTATTTTCAATTTTTTGTGGATTAGATTGAAAGATTCGTGTTTATAAATCATGGCCCAAGCAGCTATGATAGCTGCAGATCGATTGATGCCCATGTGGCAGTGCACTAAAATATCTCTGCCATTTTCAAACGATTTTTGGACTAACTTTGCACCGTCTAATATTTTTTGCACGGCTTTTTCTTTGGGCTGGTGATGTGTGTTTTCTGTGTCTAAAAATTTTGGCACCGCCTTCACATTATCATCCGACGAATCACAGCCGTAGCAGCAGATAGAATCGAGTCTGCTATGTATTTTCTGCAAGTTTTGGTAGGCGTGCATGTTTCCGATGTATACGCGTATTTCCTGCCTGTTTGGATGCGCGTAAGTCGCGACCAACGCAAAACTTTTGTTTGGGTCTGGACCTCTTCCCGGCATGGCCACGTTCTTAATATATGTTGTGAAAAAAAATAGCGGCAAAAAATATAAAGACAAATAAAGAATGCTCAGTCATGCTATAATTTCTATAATTTCCTCATTTTTTGTGTTAATTGTATATATCGTTTTGATGAATTCGCACACCATGAAACAAGGACCGAACAGTGTTTCGCAGGCAAAAATGTTAAAATTGCAAAACAGACAAGGAGAATCTATAGCGGTTAATTTGAATGTTGATCGGTATTGTGATCTGGGAAAAGTCATGGCCGTGCCAATCAAAATAGACGATAATGGCATCCCGATGATTGATATTCATTTAGGGGAGCCGGCGCAAGTTATATCGGTGGCCCTCGATACCGCCAGCTGCGACCTTGTAGTTTCTGGATCTGATTGCGAAACCTGTGGCAACAAGCTCGGCAAATATAATTCCGAAATGAGCATCAGCAACAAAGTCCTAGACAAGTGTACCACGGTGACCTACGGTACGCAATCGGACGGCGGCTGCTGGGTTGAGGACACGGTGAGCGTCGTGGGGAAATGCATAGAATCTTGCGCAGATGTCCTGAAAACTGAAGATCTTGACTTGGTAAGATTTCCAAATGTGCAATTTTTAGTCAGCAAGCAAAGAAACGAGTCCCCGTTCGCCGAGGGTTTGCCTAAATCTGATTATTCTGTCTTTGGGCTGTGCCACAGTTCTGAAATACCAATTCCTGTCATGAGACAGGTCTTGGCAAAAATGGACCTGAAATTCACGCTTATAATTGGTATACGTCAAAAATGGTTTGTCTTAGGTCGCATCCCAAAAATGTGCACGATCATGTATCCGCTTGAATCAGTGTACCACCCAGAATTTTACATGGTCAAGTGCCCCGCAATACAGTTGGGGAAAAAATCTTTAAAATTAGCTCCAAAAAAAATAATTATAGATTCCGGATCAAATTTCATGTTTGTTCCGTCGCTAATGTTGTCGGAAATGAAAAATCATAAAACACTTGGGAAAGAAACCATCAACTTACAGTTTGAAAATTTCACGTTAAATATTCCACCCTCTTCGTACGTACAAGACGGCGTGCCGCTCATTCACAACTACGAAACTACAGAAGATTCGATCATCTTGGGTTCTTTGCTACTGACGAATACGGCAATAGAATTCGACATGAAGACTCGAAACTTAAAAATCGGAATATTATCTTAACATTCCCCGTCGCATAATATATGCCAACTTTCGTATCCTGATTTTGCCTGCGTAACCATGAACGTGCAGATAAGGCTAGAAACAAGAGTCGTTGCAACGACTTGATCTTTAGATGTGACCCCCCCGGCTACACACGTCGGAAAACTCGCGCTCACAAAAAATGCGACTAATACAGAAATCAAAGTCGCAGCCAAAAGGTTTCTACGCCAAGATGGAAGCAAAGAGATTTTTTTTAAATAACCTTTACATTGTGCATCATTTTCGAGACTTTGAAATTGTTTGTTAAGCCGTGGGATGTCTTTTTTTGTTTCAATGTTCCAGAAAGAGATTCCAGAAAGAGACATTGCTAATATGATAAATAGACCTGCAATTGACAGCGATAATTCCATTTTAATAGTATAAATAAAAAAATAAAAGCCTTGTTAATTTTTTTGGAAAGCTTGCTTCGATTGCTTCATGTGGTCGCGAATTGCTTTCATTCCTCCATTTTTATTCCAGTGGTCAGTTCGATTCGGCCGCGACGTGGGGACTTCGTGCACGCTTCGTTTACTACTTGGGAAATACGAGCTCTTTCTAAATGCGTTGAGAGCCGCTACCGGTGGGTGAATCACGTTGAAATCTCTATACATGCTGACTTGTGATTGTTTTTCTAATCGTTCTCGCGAATCTACTGGCGTTTCAGATTTGTACATAGCTTCGCCGGATTCTATTTTTGGCGGAAGAACTTGCGGAGGGGAATTTTTGACGGGCTCAATGACTGGTTTCGCTTCATTTTCGGGGTTTTTTGGTTCTCCAATCTCGTTTGGCGGGGAACTCGTTTTCTTAGACATTCCTAGCAGTTCCAAAAACTTATCAACTGCGGTGGACAAATTATTCGTATAGTAATAATAACCAACTACTAAACATAAAGAACAAATTAGAAAGATTGTTGCTTTGTTTGAGTTGCAAATCGCAAATATCAAAAACGCTAGCACGAGTAGCAGCATTACACCGCTCTGTTTTTGAAAGTTATTGTTCAATGAATTTTTCTCATCTTTTGGAAATGCTGAATTCATCTGCATGATCAACGAACTAGGCGACAAGCTTTTTGAAGCGCTCATTATTTAATAATGTGGTATATTTTTTTAAAAACCAAAAAAATAATTTGCTAAATAAAATGTCCGCGTCGTGCATTAAAAAAAACGGAAATGTGTACGATCTTTTTATAAAATCTAGATTGAAACTGAGTGCTACCGTTGCCTACTTATCAGCAGCAATATGTGTCTTAAGTCTATTATGTAAATATTATTCTGAGGCGCGGGCCAGCGCCAATATTAAATGCGACGACGAAAATTACAAATGCAAATTAAACATCAAAAAAAATTACTTTGTAAACACGTTTTTTCAAAAGGCAACCTTGACTACGGTTTCTATCTGCTCCATAATTGGTGCTTTGGTCGGATATTGGCTGGCGTTTACGACCGTTTCCTGTGAAAGTTTTGTAAATAAAATAAAAAATCTTTCTATAGTTCAGGAACTCAAAACTTTGTAACAAGAATCTACTATTCTACATCAGAGTCGACGTAATCTGCGTCGTGCCTTACTGACAAGAATCGCGCTTCTTTTGGTCGTCCGTTTGAGCCAAATGAGCGATACGAGAACTTTATCAAATTCCCTATTTTGAACAACTTCTTATAATTTTTTCTCTCTGCTGCCTTGAACCCGATTCCAAGACTAAATTTAATATTTTTGAATCGAATGATCATACTTTTCATCAAACCCTTCTCGTTCACATTGAATCCGATAAGAACACCCTCTAAATCGGCGCGCCCCTTCAGTTTAACGCGATCGGGTGATTTTTTTGTTTGATAAAAAGATTTAGGGTTTGTTAAGACTATTCCTTCTTCTCCTCTATTGATTGCTTTTTTGTAAAATTCTAATATTTTATTGCTGGCAATTTTTTTCTGAGGAATGTATGTTACGGGACTCCTCTCGTTAGGAATATAAGTCGCTTTTCGCCTGTAATGCGTGACCATTTTTTCTAAAGCCGCAGTTCTGTTTTCAAAAGGAATTTTTTTTTTAGGTAAATCGAATGTCATAAAAATCACGTTGGACCAATCTGAATCTTTTCTCAATAAACTGGCTATATTTGTTGCAGGCATAAAAGAATTTCCCATTTTAATCATTAATTCTCCAACCACTGGGTGCCGCGGCAAATATCTTTTCCACCACTCTGGCATCGCAAAAGTCCGCTTTCCAGTTTTAGAAACTAAATTTTTACCAGTCCAAATTGCCTGCCAACCATCATATTTGATTGAAACGTACCACCCATCGTATTTGTCTAAGATGCGTGTATTTTCAAAAACTTGACGAGGACGTAATTCTTTATAAGACATGACTTCAAAAATTTTCTTCCCCATTATTACGTCTTCTTTACTTGAGACAATATTAATTTTTTAGTGCTGCATGTTGTATAGTTTTCCCAGAACATTTTCCTTGGTTGTATTTCTTTAAAATGTCTTTATACAACTTTTCATTCTTTTTAAAATTTAATACAAGGTTGTGATTCTTACGGACAAGTTGACTTCGATGAGTTGGCATTTGACACGATTTGCAATAGTTTTTAAAAACCATAATCGGATCAAAATGAGATTTATTCACCCACGCTATCGTCACAAGATTCCACTTAGAATCTGGTAACATGCAGTTTTTAGGACGCTGTGGACATTTTTCTGGGTCTACCGTTGTTATGCCGCAATACGGTAAACATTCGTTATCCATATCATAAAATATAAAATTTGTTCGTGTCCAACACGAAAAGACATATATTGTCCACAAATTTGCCCATGTTTTGGGGTCTGCTACTTCTTGACGCGCTTTCAAATAATTTGGGGCCACGTGTTGTAAATTATGATGCTTCCAAAATTCACTCCACGAATTCTCGTTTATTTCTCTTTGAAATTGACGCCGCAAATTTCTTCCTATCGCTTCCTGCGATTTCACAGAATGTTTAATGTAATTATTATAATTTAAAGCAGCAGCAGCCGAGTTGTAAAAACAAGACCCGTTTCCGGACACGGAATACTTGACCCATTCAGCGCCGTTATCTAACTGAGCAAAATTTTGTAAAAAGTTTTTGGGAATCTTTATTATTGAGTTTTCAACAACCATTGTTCACTTCTATTATTATTATTAAACAAAATTCCAATTTATGAATCGCCTTTGAATGTTAACATTTTCGTTTTGAGACGGACCTAAATTGTATGATTCTCCAGAAAAAGAGGATACTTCCATTACATTTATGCTTGGGGTTCTGTAGTTGTCGTCGCTGGGATTTATGCAATGACTTGCGATGCAATTACTTTGAATTCGCAGATGATGGTCGAACGCTTGTGTCGGGTTTCTCACCAAAAAACAGTCCCCGCTTTTTCCCGGTTGGAGTTGCATCTTATGGACGCGAATGGAATGCGAAGGTCGATCAATATCTTTAAAAGATAAAAAACCATTTTTCAAAGTTTCGCTAATATAACCGCGCCGCACATTATGCTTCAATTCAATCGTATTTTCCGTTGATATCAGTTCAATCGGATTTTCGTATGGTACAACCGAAATATTTAAGAGGGGGTACCCCTGCATCAATATGAACAAACAGACGACGTCGTAATTAGGCAACAGCTGGCTCAACAATTCGGCTTGCTCGGTGCCTAGGGCAATCAGACACTGGGAATACATGCTTTTTAGAGTCTTCATGCTACATCGTTGATTGATTTCAATAGTCAAGTTCAAAGAATCTTTTAATTTTGTAATTCTCTTCTTGAGTCGCATTCTATTTCTTGCGGTATTTTTCATTTTTATTACTTCATTTAGTTTTCTAGATTGGAGAGTCCATCGATGATCAAAAACTGGAACCCCGTTCAAATTATATCCATCAATCATGACTTCTACGTCGATTTTGCGAGGCGTGCAATTTTTTACTTGGAAAGTGCAGTAAGGAAGAGCTGGCGAATTTTCTTCCTCTGGATATGTGTATATTGCTGAAAATGGTTTAGGATATTTCCATCTTATGTCGTCTAGCAAATCTTTTGGTAATTTTTTGTACATACACACACTTGTGTTTAAAGTACATCTTTTTTTTTTTGTTTTATTTTCAAACATGGAAAATAATCAAAAAATTATGCTTCCCGGATATCCGTCCGATGCCTCGCTGCAGGAAACTTGGATCAACAACTTTTTGCCTTCTTACACAGCTATTTTTCTTAGAGACTTGTCGGTGGATTTTGCAAATACCACGAACGAAACGCTCGTCTTTGGTTATTCCAAAACACCATACAAGTTTTGGCTCGTGCCGAGACCGCCCAGCGGCACCTCGAGTTTTCCTTACCCAGCGTCCATGCTTTATAACATGTGGACAACTCATTTTTCCAAAATACTTATAGATGTTCAAGATAGGGGATATAGTTATTATTTAAAAAACAACTTTTATCACAACCACACGGACCGCACAGCCACAAACTCTATGTTTCAGCCGGTTCGCATGAATTCGCGACTGATACCCACGACAGTCGTAGGCGATGAAAGTAGTACCGACGACGGGGAAGTGCCGGTGTACATAAATTATACGAAGATACAAAATTTAAAAAAGAATTATTTCGTATTTTATAAGGATACGAATGCTGTCCATTCTCAGTGCAACGTCTGCTACACGAACGTGCCGGTAGACCCGCGCGTGTACTGCGACAACGGTCACTGGTTCTGTCTCGATTGCTGCAAAAAGATTTCAGAAAGCATGAAGAAAGAATGTCCGATTTGTCGAAATCCGCCTAAAAATACAAACTTTCAATTATTGGATAAAATTGTTATCTAACAATTTAAATTATGAATTTAGAAAATTACCGCGGTGTCTGGCGCGCTGGTGGAAGCGCAAATGCGATAGTCAATCACGTCATCAAAGAACGTAAAGCCATTTTAAAATCATTTTACGGAGTAAAAAACGATAACGCGCTTTTTCAAGAAAATAAAGTAGCTGAAAGTCTAAGATTTGTTCTCCACGACGTGCGACAGGGGATATATGTTTTGATACGCGGCGGTCGACCCAGGTTCGTGATTGCCGTGGCCAACTTGGACTTTGAAAATACCTTCTCTAAAGTATATCAATGTCAACTTAGCGATTGGGCGTGTAACAAAATATTATGCAACCAAGCGGCCGACGCGAAATTTGGTTGGGGGTGCGGCATGCTCAAAGAAATCCGCGCCATGCTCGAAGACGTGACGCAAAAGTTTACCACTAGAGATTGCGAATTCATTTTAAACCGACGAGATCTTCCGATGCTACGGCAAGATGGCGAATCGTGTTATTTTTTTGCCGGGGCTTCCAAGCCGAAATTCGCGTGCCACCTGCCCGTCGTTTCCCTGTATCAGGGAAATAAGTTTTTCGATTTTCCCATGATAGAGCCGACGCCGCCGCAACACATGAAACACGTCCCCTGGAACAGAAAAAAAGAAATCGCGTTTTTCCGAGGGTCGGCTACCGGCGCCGGCGTCAAAAAAGAAACCAACGCGCGCATAGCGTTAGCATGGTTGGACGACCGACGCGCGCGCGACAAGCCCCGTCTTTTAGACGCTGGCATCGTCAGCCTGACGCAGCGAATCAAGTTTACTGACCAGGGACTTTTAAAAGATGCGCGAGAAAACGTCCCCAAGTTGGTGGCGCGCGTAAAAATGGAAGACTGGAGTAATTACAAATATCTGATTTACGTCGAAGGATACTCAGCAGCCTTGCGAATGGCATCCATGCTCTCGTCAAAATCGGTCATCATCATCTTAAAAGAAGAATATTCCGAAGCAAACAAGCTGTGGTACTTTAATAAATTTATCACCTGCGAATACCCAACTTCCAACGTATTTACGTACGTTTTAGCTGCGAAGAATTTCAAGACCAGCGCACACGCTATCGTCGCGCGGGTCGACGATTTGCCAGAGCTTGTCATTTGGCTTCAAAGCAACGACCACGTGGCCAGGATTCTGGCAGAGAATGCGTACGCGTTGTACCAATCGCTGATTTCCGAGCGCCTCAAGTTCATGCACATTCAATTAAATTCGTTCACCGCGGATTAAAAAAAAGAATTTGAGGAGTAAAATGCTGAAAAAACTTCTAACATCCTTCTTAGGTGTCTTCAGAGACGACAGCGCTACCGTTTTGTTTCCCGGCTTCGGCGTCCAGCCGGAAAACTACGTGGTGAAATTTCCCACCCAGCACGTCATCAGACTTAATATTTGGTCCGAAGAAGATTACAATAATATATACTTGATTGGATACCCGGGCACGCGATCGTACAGGCGATGGTTTGAAGAGAAGGCCGCGGCGTGTTTACACAATTTAACTCAGGAATTGCAAAATCTTGGAGCTAAAAAGGTTGTTTATTTCGGACACAGCCTGGGCTCGCAGTTGGCGCATCACATTGCTGAAAAGACCGGATCTCCAGTCATATCTTATGGCGGCCTACCCTACCCCGAGAAGAATTACAAGCAGCTTACGCTTCTCGGAACTCACGACAAAATCGTGGCAAAGTACTATAGTAAATGGCCGGAACGAACGCTTCCCGTTTCAAACGGGAACCATTTCTCGTGCGTGAACGAAGACGGCAAAGCTCGGGCGGAAAAATGGCGCAAGAAACTAGGCATGCGCAAAGTCTACGAGTCGGCCGACGACGACCAAGTCACTCGAAAGCAAATTGACGACCATTTGCACGAATTCTACAAAAGTCTATACGTTGTTTAACTTGTTAATTAATTCCGTTAAGCCCAGCCTAAGCGCGGCGCAGACGTACATTTCTTGCAAGACCATGCCTTCCCGCGGGAAAACCAGGAAGGGGGACGATCCGTCGAGGATGTGTTTTTTGATGATTGGAAGGTAGGCGTCGACGTTGGAATAAATCTTTTTGTAGACGATTTTATTGTATTTTTTATTTATTCTGCTTTGTATGTCGGCATCAATCATGCGCGCGCCTTATGACGCGGGACTAAATTTAATTTTTTAATTCGAACGAAACGTCGACGTCAGCGGTGGCGAAATCTTGCTGGAAAAAATCCGTGATGACCTTGTCTCTGCGCGACTTCCAGCGCGCAAGCAAATTGTAATTATTCTTTTTTTCCATAAAGGAATTCTTGTCCTTGTTGTCCGCCTCGTCCTTCTTCTTCCTGTAATAGGCCTTGGGAGATTCGAAGCGAATCGTCGAGCCGTTCACGCCTTGGACGCGAAAAAACAAATGTTCGAAGCGACAGCCTTCCGTGAGCGCCACGTAGCGTTTGCCAATCTTGGCGTAGTTGTACACGCGACAGACGCCGTCATCTCCAATTACGTTCATCGTTATTTACAAATATAGTTGGGGGCGTTGAAAATGACAATTCAAATTTATCTCGACCTACAAAAAAGTAAATTTAAAATGTCAGAAAAATTTATTAAGCGCAAGTCCCCTGTCGGCGGTCCACCCAGGCGCGTAAAAAAGCCAAAGAACGACGAGCAAGCGCCCACCGTCTTTGAAAAAATGAAAGATTCCGCTGTACCCACCACCCAAGAAATTTTAACGACGGAAACGAAAAAGAAAACAAAAAAAAGGCGCATCGATCCACCTAGGCCCGCGACGGATATCGATGTTTCTGATGTTTTAAGAAACGCGTGCAGGAAATTGTTGATTATTGTTTTAAGAAACGCGTTCCTCCAATGGTTTGCTGCTACCGTGGTTCCTTACGAAACATGCAAAGATCTTCGAACGCCCTACAAGAAAAAACAAGACTTGATCAACAATTACGTGCAAAAAATCAAAGACGACCGGGAAAATGAAGTAGAAGTCCAAAAACTCAAACAACAATTAGCAGAATACAAAAATCAACATGGGACCGTGAATGTTATGTGTTCAAAAGACAATAGACTTGGAAATAAAATAAGTGATATCAGGAACAAGCACAAGCACACTTATATAGTGAAATACCCAAAATTCTTTGACTGGCTCTTGGACGAAGGACTCATTATGGCTTTTAGAAAAGACATATTTCGGGGATCCCCCGAAAAAGACGAGAAAAATCACCAAAAACAAATCGACGAGGTCCGAGTTAAGCAAGAAAAAGAGAAAGAGGCCTTTGAAAAAAAAAAATACCGTGTCGATGCTCTAGAGGACCGTTTTCCGAAATTTAAAGAAGAGCTAGCCGCCTTAAACAAAGAATGTTCGAAAGATATCGATGTTTCTGATGTTTTAAGAAACGCGTGGAGGAAATGGTTGATAATCACTATTGCTACTACCGTGGTTCCTTACGAAACATACAAAGATTTTCAAACGCCCTACAAGACGAAGGAACGGGACTTGATCAACAAGTACGTGCAAGAAATCAAAGACGACCGGGAAAATGAAGTAGAAGTCCAAAAACTCAAAGACCAAATAATAGAATACAAAAAACAACATGGGACCGTGAATGTTATGTGTTCAAAAGACAATAGACTTGGAAATAAAATAAGTGACATCAGGAACAGGCATGACCATGTAGTTAAATACCCGAAATTCTTTCAATGGCTCTTGGACGAAGGACTCATTATGGCTTTTGCGGTGGCCCAGGGGACCCGGTTCTCTTCAACAGAAAAAGACGAGAAAAAGCACCAAGAAAAAATCGACGAGGTCCGAGCTAAGCAAGAAAAAGAGAAAGAGGCCTTTGAAAAAAGAAAATACCGTGTGGTGGATCTAAAGGGCCGTTTTCCGAAAATTAAAGACGAGCTAGCCGCCTTAAACAAAGAATGTTTGGAGGAATATCACGCTCATATTGAAGAATGCAAGATCGCATCTAAAAACAACCGCCACCCGATCTACGGAATACCCGCACCTCTTAAAAGGAACATCCATGGCGACTCCTATGTCGTTGTTTTTGATAAACGGGGAAAAAGAGTCACATTAGATTTTAAAAAAGAGCACTGGATTCAACCCGACGGCGGGATTTATCAACTCAAAGAAAATGGCGAGAAAGAGCGACTTCGTTATAGTGAGAATTTCGTATACAGATATAAAACACAGCAGACAAATGTTAAAACCTCGCTTGTGTTGCTCTTTAGCAATTTCCCGCATTTGGACTGGAAACCGTTTTGTCGCACAGCGAATGCTGAAATTGATCACGTTAAGCAGGTCCATGAGAAATGCCATTTCGCCTACCTCGAAGCCGTACCTAGTTCCGAAAATGTGTACCGCAAGAAATTTTCAGCGATACATTCGACACAACGACAAAAACAGGCAAATACCAGAGGCAAACCCTTTCATATTTTTCACGACGGGAAACTAATTTTTACGGCTTCGACATTGGAAAAAGGCACCGCCTTTTTCAAGAAAACATTCCCAAAAGAATTTCAAACAGTCTCAGAAATCACGCTAACAATATCTATCTCTGAAGCTTTGAAAGGGAAACCTAGAAAAAGATTTTCCGAGCAAAAATTTACATTTGCTTATACGCAAGAGTATTTGGATTCTCAGAATGATTTGCTCGGCGAAGTTTGGTCGTACAACCCGGAAAAAACTGATGAACACCCCAAAAACGCTCTCACGTGGAAACAACCGAACGATCCTCGCCTTAAGGGCTGTAAATTGTTAGCTATTTCCAGCAAGGGTCGTATCATGCTCTGCGACGGTGAAAAAAAGTATGGTAATCTAGGACGTATTGGGCATGAAGAAATGGTACCAGTAATTCTCGACGATCAGTTGTTGGCTCGGCCACGAAAAATCCACAGTTATTATGATGGCAAAGGAATTCACATACTCGTATGGCCTGCCTTTAAGGAAAAAAAAATAGGCGATCGAATGGTTCTGCACAGAAACGGGGACCAGTACTTGCGAACAAACGAAGATGGCAAGACGATCAACGTGTACACGAACGAGCTTGAGTCCTTATACTTGGGCGATGCAGCACAAAATAATAAAGATAAAAGTGACGACGATATCGCCTGGGCTCGGCGGTTTCCCGAGAACGAAGCTAAATTGTACGACCCCAGTGGTCGTCTTTTAGGAACCGTCTATTCTCCTACTGAAATTCATCGGAAGTTCGGTATCAAAGATGCTAATTTTCCTAAACTTTGGCGTGGCACAAGATTAAATTGTCAACAATATACGATTGAATTAAAGATTCCGCGCCGTGACCAACCCCTGTGCGTCCGCGTCGGCAAGATAATGATTGACAAAAAAACAAAGAAGCGGTGCGTGATCAAAAAATTGAAACCTCGTGGTGGCGTCGAGATTGAATTCTGCGGCGATAACAAAATAATTCAATTAAGGAGAAATTCCGTCACAAATCCGGCCTTTGAAGCTATTACGGGCGACGAGGGGCCGACCGACGACGAAATTATCGCTTCAATGCAAGCTTTGGGGCATTAGTCAAGAATCGTCGAGAGGTATCCCGGCTCGAGGAGTCTAAATTTTTCGGACCCGCCCGTGAGCTTTTCTAAGATGTTCTTTTTTT
>MDSX01092785.1_pt1 | contig 17267 bp, 13 predicted proteins | sample 811141 | NCBI WGS metagenome assembly MDSX01 (sample SAMN05326642, study PRJNA326480) | marine metagenome | isolation source: seawater | place: Atlantic Ocean: South East | collected 2010 | reverse complement strand
CCATGAATAAAGAATAAAGAGCAGATGCAGTTACAAAATATGGAACTGTGACTAATTTACAGCGAGAGTTTTATCAAATTTGTGACTTCTTAAACCCCATGCTTTGTATTGCCTCTGAGCAAAATTTCTTTATTCATAAATACATTTGTGCCTTTTTGTGTAAATTATAAAATTATGTGTATGTGTAAGGGTTTTTATACCTACACTGTACCGTATGTTTTTATGTACATTATAATTTTATGGACCATATTACAAAAACACCCTTACGAGTTAATGACGAAGTTGCTCACATATCAAAATCAAGCCCCACGATTTTTTGGCTAAAGAGCTTTTTCCCTGCTGCACTTGGTCAGGAAACGATTGTCAAAATTTTTTTCCGGTTTTCGTCATTTGACAAAAAAAATAGGTTTTTTCAACCAAGATCGAAAATCCCGGCCCTTGTAACATTTACCTGACACCTTTTATCACGAGCGACAAGTATCGAATATAAAGAATCTCGGATCAAAAGAAGACTGAACTTGGTGCTCATTCCACAGATTAACGTGGCGAATTTTTATTTCAATATACATGCCAGCTTTATCGACTTACCAAACTATGAGCAGCTTTCTCAGGAAGTCACCAGTTATGGAGAGAAGGCTTCTATCCCAACCTTTTGGACAGGGTAAGCAAATTCCATTTCACTGCTCTAAGCTGATATATATTTTGTATTATCCACAGTCGGTAACAAAGGCGAACGTATAAAGAGATTCACCCGTGTGGAGAATTCGGCTTCTCCTGCAAGTGCGAATCCAGGGACTTCTTATGATGAGCATAGGCCTAAGACTCCACCACCCGATCTACCATCCCTTCTTCTTGATAGTAGAATCGTTTACATTGGAATGCCTGTGCGATAACTATTTTTGTATTAACTATTTGATTGATTTTTCTTATGTAGCTCGTGCCTGCTGTGACAGAGCTGATTGTATCCGAGTTACTTTACATGCAGTATACAGATCCTGGAAAAGCATGCTATCTTTACATAAACTCCACTGGGTGTACGCGCGCAGATGGAGAGGTAGTTGGATTTGAGACTGAGGCTACTGCGATATATGATACAATGAAATATATTGGAAATGAAGTAATCTGATTTAAATTTCACTTCTTTGTATTAATATTTTTCTAGGTATACACAGTTGGAACTGGGGTTGCTTTCGGTCAGGCATGCGTTCTCCTGTCTGCTGGACAAAAAGGAAAACGCTTTATGACACCACATGCCACTGCAATGCTTCACCAACCAAAAGTTCCATCAACTGGCCAGAGACAGACTACTGAGCTCCACATTAAATGGAAAGAAGTCTTGGATCAGAAAAAGTCTATGCTTAAGATTTTGGCAGAAACTACTGGGCAAACAGCTGAAAAAATTGATAAGGTAGATCTATCAGTTATTCCACACTTTTTATGATATTATTCAATTTTTATCAGGATATTCAACGACCATTGTACCTAACAGCACATGCCGCGGTTGAATATGGAATTGTTGATAAAATCATCGATAAGTCGGCCAAGGCAATTGATGAAGTGTTAAACACTGAGTCTTGGGATAAAGCCGCAGGATTAGTTAAAATGTAGTACTAGTTTTAGATCTTGCTTTTACACTTTTGGAGTTTTAAGAGTTACAATTTCAATTTATATTGTACCATGGTACCAGTACGCGTAAGAATTTACATATAAAACGAAAATGATAGAACTCGATGAAACCTCCGTATGTGTAAGTATAGCTTCTGGTTGAAGCACGGTTATTTTACGAGTTTTTTTATTTAATTTTTAAAAATATACTCGTAAAAAGGAAAAGGGAAAAGAATTTGCCAATACTAGCGACTAGGGGATACTCAAACGACAAGAAAAAAGTTCATGGCCATACCTTGAATCATTTTATCCTTCACAAAAATTCTTTCCACGGCTTCCTCTAAAAACGGAAGCCTTTTTACTGCCTCAAATTAGTTTTGTTATTCGCACCTCAATATTATGCCTGAAACTTGCGCATTTCATCCGTGAACACATGCAAGATAGCAAATTGGAAACTCAGGTACCCGGCAGTGCTGCACATCTCAAAACGATACACATGTACAAAAAAATGGCGAACCAAGTGGGTTTTTTATACAGAGGGAGGGGGGGTACGAATTTTCCAATAACGTGAACGCAAAAGTCTAGTTTTTTCTCCCTAACTGTGTTGAAATGGTAAATCCCCTCGAAAATAGACTTGCAGTTCACATCATGAGGGACTTTTTTGGAGAAGTCGCTGAAAACGTCTGCACAACGGTAATACAACACGGGGAAACTACTTTCGAGGAAATACTTTCTAAGAGTAGACGTGTTGAAAAGCATAAAATTAAAAGAATGATTTATATCCTTCTGAAACAACGTTGTCTTAGATTCTTCTCGAAGGAGGTAAAAGGGAAAGTAGAAACGAAGTATACCTTTCATTCTAGCGATATTTTTAATTTTATCAGGCATCCAAACTTGCTCAAACATTTTAACTCAGATTTGGAAATTGATGAGTGCAAAATTTTTGTTTATTTATTACTGCACGGTCGTTTGGATTCAGTTCAAAGAAAGTCGATTGACTTCGCGAGTTTCAGCACATCTGTTAATGGAATTTCCATTGATAAACATCTAGAAGATGTGGCTTCAAAGACAGATATGCTTTCTTCTTTACCAATGAATGGCACCCAATATAGAGTTTGGAGTATAAACTCCGACAAAAATGAAGTAAGTAAGTTTTATCTTAGCAATTGTTCAAAACGACAAAGTACAAAAGAGCTAGATGCAGAAAACAAATTAAAAATGGATAGAACAACAATGCGTAAAAATGCGAATCTAACTCCTTTGTTTATGACGATTTCTGAGACAGACAAAGTATCAATACAAAACGTAATTGAATCAGTAGTTCATCAGCGTTTTGGCTTACTTGCAAAACGTATTTTTCGCTTACTATTTGTCAACCGTCGCCTTGATCAAAAAGAAATATCCGAAATGGCAATGCTCCCGATAAAGCAAACTCGAGAAATTTTGTATAAACTTTTCAAAAGCGAATATGTTAAAATTCAAGAAGTTTCTCGTACCTCTGATCATGCTCCTTCACGGACTTTTTATTTTTGGTATGTTGATCTTGAATGCATCAGACATAAAATGATTCGAAATTGTTTCCAAGCATGTTTGAACGTATCGGTAGTTCTATCCAAGAAATACAGCGATGTTGAACGAGGATCCATTCTTTGTTCTGAGCAAATCTTATATCAGTACTGCGCCGACCGTGGTAAAATGGTAGAGAGGGCTTCCTTTAATATTCAGTATTTAGAGAATGTTGCTTTCTTAATTGCAAACATGAGCCAAATAATGGTTACTACCAAATAATGGCTACTAGAAAGAAGTGTTGAGCTTCAATTTTTTATGTGACTCGGCTCTTTAAAGTGTTACGTCTATATTTGTAATTATGACCCAGTAAAGCGCCTACTGCACAGACGGTGGCGTGATATTTCCTATCATCAATTTCACTTTGCAACCAGCTACCATCAAAATGTTGTGTGTTTATCAAAAATTTAGTAGCCCGTTGAATATCTTCATCTGACTCCGGAATTCCGGCACCCTTCAATGCCTGTACAAATTCCCCTGTTATTTCAACATCTCTCACCCTGATGAAATTAGGTAAATTAAATTTCATGAAAGATATCTCAACGAGCCATTCTTCTGGAATTAGACTGTACTGACACCATTCACTTTTGGTGAAGATTTTATGGGTCACAAAGTAGCTATGCTCGCGGAATATATTGTTTTCTAACTTAGAAAAGCGTAAGCTTGTATTATTGGTGCGACAACGAATATCTAAGTCAATTTCAGATCCGTTTTCGATGTGAACTCCATTTTCACGAAAGAAAAATGACCACACCATATCATCATTCAACTCTGAAGCCTTTGATTTAGAAAGCGTGTTTAATTTATTCTGTTTGTTTATACTAAGAAGTGTACTTGAATGCAATCTATTTATCTTTGCGTAAATCTGTCTTCGTAACTTTGCATGTTTCCTTGATAGCTTATATAGTACAAAAATCCCTTCGAGGAGATATTTGATATCTTCGCCCCCTGCACTGAATTGCAAGCACGAATTCAATATTTGCCATTTCTTGACCCCAATGTTTAAATTCCTTTCACAGATATCTACAATGACATCATCACAAGATATTTCCATAAAAAAATAAAGCGTGACTAATACATCACTTCCCCACTCATTGAAGAAAACATCATCATCTATCTTTGAAATAATGAAAGAAATCCCATTTAAGATAGCTCGCCTGCGTGGGCTAAAGACATGTGTGAAGTCAGATATCTCTACAATACTTGAAATCCTTCTTGGGGAAGGATGTCGTGGAATTTTGTTGAAATTAAGCACGCATGAAATCCAAGAAAATACTCTAAAATCAGCACCATAGAGATTGCATGCACACACAATCTTATTTCTTAACGACATCAACGAGTTCTTTTCATCGACCTCCGTTAATCTGGCACTCCATATATGATTGAATATTTGTGTGATTGCGCTCTCTTCAAAATTTGAATCTATGAGCTTGGGAAGCTCAATAAAGAACGTTTCATATTCATTTCTTGTCCATGGCTTACAACAAATTTCGGAATATGTTCTACCCATTATTGTTTCTACATCCCAAAATTGAACTTTCATAGTACTCAGGAAAACTTTGACCCTCGGTAAATATTCTAAATTAATTATTAAAGTATCTAGTACGAACTGACTGAGCTCTTGATCGAAATCTTGAATTGTACTTTTCGTAAAATCATTACATAAAAAGATGCACTTATCAATAATGCTCGAAAAATTTTGTTGCAAGTTCAGAATACAATATTTGAGCACAGTGCTTCTAATACTTTCGTACAAATTACCATTCATGTTGACTAAGTGCACCGGTCCGCGATTGTGCACGCACTCGTCGTTTATTACTTGTTTCAATGCTTTACAAAGCGCACATTCAAACTGTTCCTGACATATTTTAGAGCACGGAAAAGAGATTTCTTGCATAATTTTTCTATGCAAGGAAAAAACATAGTTTTGCAACAACTTGTATCTCAGATTAGTCTTATGAGTGCTCAGAATTTGTTGAGATACAAAAGGCAAAACGCTATCAAGGAAAATCTTTAGAACACTTTCGAAAGTATTCATAATTGAATTTTGTGTATATTCCTTTAGACATCCCATGCAGATTGCTAAGAAGTAATATTTAACAATATTCTCCTTGCATTCTGAGATCTTAAGGAAAATATGCGCGATTTTTGAAGGTTTTGCGCCAAATATTAGTCCAAAGTCTATGCACGTATCCAGGGCCAAGAAAGTATTGGAGTTAAAGGCTGGCGCTTTTTCATAAGCCTCCGAAACCCTTTCTGAGAGAAGAAACTCATCGGAAAGAAATGCATACTCACAAATGTTGGATTTTGTAATTTTATTAAGGAGTAACATATGATCCACCAATTCTCCAGAAAAATGTTCATGGGACCATGAAAAATGAAGCAGTTCTTGCAGTAGATACCTGCAATCAGTCACTGTCTCAATTAGTAACGTATGAATTCTGTGGAAGTCTTCAATATAATCTTGGGATGAATAAGAATTGATGCACAGAATATCTATGAGCTTCCTTAGACTAAATTCGGGTATATTCTGGTATTTTGAATGTATAAACACACTGCAATTCTTGCGAAAATCATCATATAACTTAGCATTATAAGTTGTAGTTAAATATTCCAGCGAAGTAAGCTCTCTGAGTCTGAGCAGAACTAGATTTTTCTCAATTTTAGAAGATTGGGGCTCCCTTAAATTATTTACAATAAAAAATCTTTTCCTTTTGTGATGAAAATTTTCAGCCAGGAGGTATTTTAGAAGAATAGTGCGAAATCCATCATCGATTTTCCTTTCGTCACATACTTCTATTACAGTAGAAGCAGAACTAATCACATCATTGTGCATCTTCTCCGAATCAAAAGAGCTTTCCGAAGTTAAGCCAGGTGTATCTATTAGCTCGAGACCGTTTAACAACATGCTTGGGTACTGAATTACAATGTATCTAATAACATGACTGAATTTATTATAGCAGCAGCTGTTATGAAATATAAAAGTCTTAATCTGGTTAAGTTGTTGTGCAAACGTGGAATTATTCCCGGGCATAAAAGATACACACGTTCCAAGAACATTACTTAAGTCTTTTGGGATACACAAGTTTTCAAAATCAATTTCACTGAGATTTGTATTGGGATTTAAACCAAGTATTGATAATGCCTTAAGCAGGCCTCTTGTATTGTTTTTGTCGGGAAAATGCATCTTTATATCTGAGGAAAAACTTTCCGGGAAATGTTCGCCGGTTTCTACCTCCATTTGACTGTATTTTACCGAACGTTTTAATAGATCTAAAAGACTTTGAATCGTTTGGGCTTCATCAAAGACTAAAGTTACTCTTAGTTCAGATCCATACACTATTCGGAAGGGAACTTTAGCACTAGTTGATAGTTCAACTTCAGGTAAAAGAAAGGAACTGGTATGATATTGTGACAACTTTTCTGAGTTTGTCATGAAAAAATTCCTCAGTGTCGTATGTTTCATGTCAAGTTTAGAGTACCTTAAGAAAATATTTGTTGTGAACTCTGAAAAGAAATTCTCTGGATCAGGAATAGAATATATATCCAATGATTCAGATTTTTCATTCCCATTTTCATTCAATTTTTGATATTCTTCATCACTTGGTTTCGACATGTTCAGGATTTTATTCACAATATGAGTTTTACCTACCCCACTTCTACCAACTAATACTGCAATATTCCTTTTACCTTCCGTATGCTCTTTCATTTCCATGATTTTTTGTCTCAATTCGTAGAATTTCTCGCTAAAGATATTGCGTGCATGAACAGGAGAGTTTATAATGTTTTTACTGAGGTTGAGCTGCAGCAAAGAAAGGGAGGCGCGCTCCATTTCATGCAACTTCTCTTTCATTCTCTTCTGTCGAAAAAGTAAAAGAAAATGGAGTTATTACAACATGATGACATTATCCTGTATCAAAGTTGCTCGATTTCCTCCATACACTTTCTATAATTTAAAGTCCGCGCCCGTATGCTCTTCATTATCACGCCGTTAAAGCACTTTGCTTTTCTAATATATGCGACCCCCGTATATACAAGTATATATTTCGACCACTTCTAAATTAGCCAAATGTGAAACCCTAGACTCGAAAGCCCCCAAAAATACCAAGCGAAGGGTTATACTCAAATTCGTTTCCAACTTGTCCGTGGAGAACCAACTTCTGATACCCTAACTACAATTATTTTTACTTAGAATCATAAATGAAACACGAATAAATTTAGTTTTATCTGTCATGTATACCTGCAAAATTATGAAGTAACGAGAATGAATGTTCACTTGAGACAATGTGCTTATAGCTCGACTTGTGAATATTTTGGCATGATTACTCTCAATAAATCTAAAGAATACAATTTGCTGAGAACGCATGCGCAAAAACGTCAGAAATCTGTTAAAAGAAAGTACCGTGGAAAGGGCGGATATTATACGCTTGCATGTGACGCAACTTATGAAGTAATTGAAGATTTACTGAATGTTCCTATGAGGTTTATAGTATGGATATTTTATTCTCTGACTTCTTACGATATTTTGGAAGCAAATTGAAGTTAACTCCTGCGAAGAACGGTTTCTGTAATGAAGTTTTTGAGGAATGCTTTTCAAAAATATAATTTATCCACTTGACTCAAATGCGTTTTAGGTCGAATACAATGACCACACAAAAGCTATCGTTAAAGTATATAGTGATGCTTCGAAAATTCGTATGGAACCTAGCGAGCGGTAAGAATATAATATTGAGCACTTTTGAAATATTTTGTGAGCATTGTAATTAAAGAGGAAAATTCGATGGATTTCTCTGTAATATTGGGATATCACCAGATGTAATAGCAATATCTGAGTTAGGAATAGCTCATGCCTATATCAATGGTAGTTCCATGACGGAAGTTGATATCCATTCCGATGATAAATTCTCAAAAAAACTGGCAAAAATGTATTTTTCAAGAATATGTTTAAACGGATGGATTTATTATATTTTTTAGTGTCAGCAAGCTTCATAGAGAGAATCGAATGGGGCACAAAGGTATTTTCATGTATATATATATATATATATATCCCGGGTTATCTACGTACCAGGATCAGAGACGTGCTTGATCTGGAAATGGATAGATCTTATGTTGCAGGAGATTGAGGACTCGGCCAAGGTGAAAGATTTTTTTAGGTTACTTCAACTTGTTTCAATTAAAAAATGTTGATTCAAAAGTGGCAGGAACTTCCATCATTTGTCAACTACGAGGTTGGTCATAAAACTTTCGTTTTATCAGCTCATAATTTGTTATTAGATTCTTAGGGAAGAAGTTAGAAAAAATCGTTCTATCATTGAGGTTAAAATAAAATGACTATGAGTGAAGGTATTAAGCTTTGGAAAATCATAGGAAGCAAAATTTCCAGTTACTTTAACACACGGTGATTTGAAGCCCTCAAACATTATGATTTTAGAAGATAACTCGGTAAATCAAAGTGCATCATACTGTTGAATATTATTGCTCATTCTTTGAATTAGCTCAAACTTATTGATCTTGAACTTTCTGGATTAAATTATCGAGGATTTGACCTGATGAAATTATATAGAGCAGATTGTAAAGTCTTTTCTGTGAGAATTCCATTTCAACGCCATTTTCATGTTGACTTTCCCTATACATGAGCAGGAAGAATCCTTTTTCACGTTTCTTTATGAGTATCTTGCTGAATACCCCTTAAATAAGAAAAAGAATATTAGAGGTTTCCACATTACATTTTAAAGCAGCATTAAGCAGCATATCCTTTCTCACAATTTTCAAAGGGGAAGTCGAACTACTTGCGTCGGAGTGCCGAACATTCGAGCCCCTGACTTGGCTGGAGGTAATTAATGCTATTATGAAGAAGACGAGTATGATCTCAGATATGACATAACGAAGGCAGCTATCTTTTTCATCTTTCTAGTATGTGTCTCAGAGAAAATGGAAATCGAAACTAGACAAGGTATTTTACTTGTGGTTGCTATATTCAAGATTTAGCACTATTTTTACAATTATTTTAAATTTTCTTGATATTTCAGCAAATATTTTATTATTCAAAGAGCGATGGCTAGCATACCAAGAATCTCGTTGGCTTCTTTGTAATTATCGTAGAAGTTGAGTTATCAAAAGTGATTATTGCCGGTGCTGTTGGTAAACTCAATTAGTAAGATTAACAGAGAAGGAAGTTTGGAGACGGCTGAATTAGGAGCAAATACCACTACTATAATATACGATGTCACAAGTTTGTAATAATCCAATAATTACATTTATGTCCATTGTTATAATCTCGTGTGATACTACGCAGGTACTGTATATTACCAGGTACTGTGTATATATTTACAAAGACATGACCAGACATGGTGCAACGATCAGACACATCAGAAAAAAATTGTTTTCCGAAAAGGAAAAAGGGAAGAGAAAAAATTACGACCAATGCTCACATATAACTCAGAACTTCCCAAGACCATTTCTAAATTAGCCAAATTTGAAACCCTACACTTGGTTTTTAAGTTAGGCTAGTTTAGGGTATCACATATGGACAAATTTTAAAAGAAGTGGTCTTAAATAGAGTGTGAGTTGGAGTGACAGCTCCAAAGCAAGAATCAAAAGCTGCGAACGAGAAAGTTTCAGCGCACGAACAAGGAAATTTAAAGAAGGGTATATAAACGACCCCCTTGAGAATGAACGAAGCGCATCTACTCAGTCTTACTTCTAATATCGGGGTAAAGCAGAACACTGTATATGTGAAAGATTCCCAATGTCTCGGTATTTTATTTGAATTTTTGTTTATACCTTCATCATTTCAGTTTTTGTTCAAAGAAACGCTACAGGATCTAATACGCTTTCTACGCCGTGATTCTACGAGTGAAAGATACGTGATGCTCCAATTGTCAGCATGGAATATCATGAATAAGGATCTTATTCCACTCATGCTTACATACAGTCAGAATCAAAACCTGGTCTATCACGCAGGTGAGTTTAAAAATATTATGTGTTCCTGTTCTCATCTTCTTTATAAGTGAAATTGATAGCTTTCTTAACTTTACCCACTGACAAGGGTGCAAACAATCTTCTGGAGCAAAATAGAGCCCATCTCAGCGATTTGAACGCTCTCATCGAAAATGAACACATATTTGCGATTGTCTTAGGTTTAATAATAGAACCATTGCAGCAACTAGAGTCAATTGGAGGAACAAATTTCAAAAATATCGAGTCGAAATCACTTCAGCTGATTTTAACTTTTTATCGAAATTTATTAATAATCGCAGAGGAAGAGAGTAACACAAGAGTTAAGAAGAATCTTTCCTCGTGTCTCTTCAAATACAACTTTTTGGATGTTCTGCTAGTATTGGTTCAGAATCATAAGAGAATTCTCAGTCATGAAGACACAGCTTTGACTATTGAGATTTTGCAGTTATTATTTCGTGACATTCTGCCAGAGAAATTAGCAGAAAAGTTTAGCAATGCGCAAGACATAGAACAAGACGGTTTTGCAAATGATAGTTTGAAATTTCCTTTCCAAATGAAAATGAGTGTACCCAGGTTCAGCGGAAAGTTTGAGCCAAAAAGTGTGCATCATCCGGTTGAAATGAATAGGAAAAGAAAAATATTATACAACTTCCCCCCTGTCCTTTGCCCAGAAAAGATATATTTTGACAAGAGTATACCTCAATTTTGGAGTGCATTACTAGATTCCACATACTTTGGAGCGTTTGTATATCATGCGTGGAGAGATATTGTGAGAGCTAGTGGGGATGTTGAACAAAGAGCTACAGAGTGGCAAACTAGGTGCTATAATCTCTTGCAATTCTCAACTTTTGGTTTACGTATCCTTTCCAAATTACTTTTTTATAACAATACCTTGAAAGACAAGATAAGTATTAAATCTGTCGCGGATATTTTTGATTCTTCATTCATTCACTGGCTAAGAATGGAATGGATAGCTCTAGAAAACAAAAAAGATTATTATGGTGCTAATTTAGTTTGTAGCATGCTGGTAGAAATGACATCAATTGTCCATAAAAGTTCTATTCATGGGACTGAAGCTGAGAAGGATGTAAGCAAATTTCTCGTTCGGGAACTATACTTTAAATCAAAAAATGAAAGTCTTCTGGAACAAGCTTGTATTTCATTGAAAAAATTTAAGAGCAAATATCCCGTGGCGTATTTATTTTCTCTCATCTATGTGCTGAATTCTTCTCTGACTATTGTAAAGATGCAGCAAAGTCAGTATGAAGGAATTGGTAAATATGGAAATATTCATGACAATTCAATAATCTATTACCACATAAATCTATTAAAGAGCAGAAATAAAAGTGAATTACTTCTAGATTCAGTTTATATCTATCTACAGAGCATAATGAGTGCAAATTGTGTAGAAAAGCTGTTCACATTTAGGCACCTTGATTGTTTGCATGATTATAGTATGATCTCGCGAAGTGAACTTTCTAAATTGGCCCTGAAATTGCAACAAGAATGTCGGTTTGTGTTGAATTGCTTTCTTGTAGCTGCTACAAGACCGTCAGACCATCCGAATGAAAAGAAGAAATTATTTTTAGAGGTGTTATTTTCATAAAGTTATGATTTGTTGATATCTTGGGAGGACGTTTTCTTTCACTTTTTCTATATTCATAGAAATTGTCTAGAAAGGTTTACTTGAATTGCTTGGTTACTTTTGGTACATACCAGTACATAAGATATCTCTTTCCTTCAAGATTTCGGTGTATAAACACTCTCTGTATTCCTGCAATGTTTTCCCTTTGTAATTAATTAGAGATATTCTATTTGGACTGAATAATTTGTGGTTGGAATGTCGTGCTGAATCTGTTTCTATAATTTTATTTTCTTTGGATGTGTCTATGAAACGGCGAAAATTTATATCATTGAGACCAATGGTAGCAGTTATTCTCTTCTGCGGATCAAATCCAAGTAGACCTTGTAATAGTTTTACTAATGGTTTTTTGTGCATGAGTTTCTACTCATAAATATGAAAGTTTCTCGCAAATTATAATCTACAAGACTTGACGTTACCTTCGAAAAATGTTCAAATCTAACATTAGATATCATATCCATAAAAAATGCACTACTTGTCTTCTTCAAATCCCACAAGACTGGGTTTAAATTTGTTTTCTGAAAAAAAAAATAGGGATAGTACTTCAGGATATCAGATTGCAATTTACTTTTAATATGATTCCGATTTGGTGTGCAGATGATGTTCCAGGAAATAGAACACTCCTAGTTTGAAAAATACAATCCTTTGAATTCAATTGATGGATTTGATTGCAATTTACCTTTGGAATAGCTCTCCAGTAATGCAACCCACGGACCAAATATCGACTGCCTTTGAATATGTTTTGCTTTTCAGTAAAATCTCAGGAGCTCGATACCTATTTTTTTTGTAAATTTTCTTAAAACAGATGTTTTCACTACGTCAGATACCATCTCGTTGCAACGTACGATGTTAAATCACATGCATAACTTCGTGTTTGATTACAAAATATTCCACGCGCAAGGCCAAAATCGGCAAGTTTAATTTGACAGTCATGATTAATTAATATATTACTAGGCTTTTTTTAAAAGAGTTTTTTCAAAGCAATCTAAAGTAAATCTCTTCTTACCTTTATGTCTCTATGGATTATGTCTATATCGTGCATATATCGTAAAGTGCTTAAAATCTGATAGAGCACATAGTAATTATGTATTGTTTTCAGCTGGTTTGATCTGCAGACTTTAATTTTCATGTGCAATATGCAAAAAATTTCGCTTGTAACTTTGAAAATCCTACCTGCATGTAAATCAGTCTCCATATGCTCAAAAACCATATATATATCAAAGTCGATTCCACATCTGAAAATATTGAGCAATCTAGAAAGTTTACTATAAAATAGACATAAAGATAGAATGACTGGTCAATACTTTATTATATTTTTGTGTTTGCCGAGAATTTTTAAGCAGAATATTTCTCGAAACGTGCGCTAATATTTCAGAACTGTTAGAACACGCGATATTTTTACATAAACTTGAGACCTTTGCATCTCTAAGATTGCGAAAAGCTTCGGACACCCTCTTAATTGCAACGTGTTTCCCATTGTTCCTATCTATTGATTGCCAAACCGTTCCATATGCCTTTCATACGACTAAAAAATGTTTGTTCGGTCAAAAAAGTCAATACCCCTTGTCCTATCTTTTTATGAAATACGTATTTTCGTGTTAAATGACTTTCTATTTCTCTAAAAATACTTGTAAAAGCATGCGGTTTTCAAAAGACACTGCACCCCACCTCATCATCATATAGTTTGATATTGTCGTATTGTTCGTGCTTTTTGGATATATTTAAAGATATAGTTGACAACGCTTATAAGGAAAAAATACACCATCCGAGTATTTAGAAGAAAAACAAAATCTTTTGAAAACTCGCACCCTAAATTAGGTCCTAGGAGGGAAGGGAAATATCCTTCAGAGTTTCCTTTTGGACCGCCTCCCGGCCCAGTCCATCTTTGGAGTACTTATTTCATTACAAAATCAGAAATTCAAGAATTTTTTTGGATCTGTTCTAATAACAAAGCTTTACCAGGAGTGAGAGAACCCACTCACGCTTCACTCTTTTCTGTCATGTCGGTCAAACATTTTTTTGGTCTCCTTTCCTTTCCTAGTTTTGACATCCTAAGAAGAGATCATCACTACCTCTACGCCAGTGTCATTTTGCTGTTGTTTTCTCTCTTCACAGTAGACTGGGCCAGAAGAGGTCCAGGGGTTAGCTATTATTAGGAATTTGAGCATCGTCCCTCTGTATTATTTTACTATTTTAAAAGAGAGTTCTTGCACTACCGTATCCAGGATATATATACCACAAGGTCGGTCTTTAAGGTGCTCTACAATAAAATTCCCTGAAAAAGTTTATTCAATTCGTCAACCTCAAGCATACCAAAGTGCTTTAATTTTTCTTGTGGGTACACTTGAAGAAGTATATTGAAGAATTGAACATGTGCTTCCACTATATTTGAGAAGATTGGTTTGAGTAGTAAAGCTTGTGTCTCTTTACTTCGGATATACATCTTCAGAGAATTTATCATGTCAACGAATGAAGTTTCCAGCGACCTGTTCACACTACTTACAACTTCTGCAACCCTTTTTTCAGATCCAAAAGCCGAGGCGGACAATTTTTTTCCATCTTCAGAGAATTCAAAAGCTGTTACTTTCGTGATAAAACGAAGCATTGGCTCAACTGTTGATTTTGTAACAGTCATGATAAAGGATTCACATCCAGCTTTTAACTTTTTCTCAAGTTCTTTCTTTGAATTAAGAGTAGACTCCAGAATGTGTGGTCGTCCCTCAGAAGCAAGAACAAAAAATGCATTGTCTTGAGACAACGCAAACAAGGATAATTCTCCTGCAAATATACGCCGCATATGTACTCGCATATGACTAAAATCTAGTTCCTTTACTTCTATTGCGCATTCCGCATCAAATGGAGCAATTTGCTCCCTTAGAATGAGAAGATTTTTTATCAGAAATAACTGCCCATCCAAAACTCCAGAAATTCGAGATATTATCTTACTTGCAAGCATAATGTTATCTGTACATAAACTAACGGCTTCTTGTGCCAAACCTGAAAAAGTCGTCGATTCAATAGATCGATATAGACTACTTAGACATTTTAAAGTCTTCTCAAGCGGAGGGTACCAAAGAGCACTTTGACTATAAAAATCGGAGGATTCTTTCTGCGTCAAATGATCGTATGATAGGAGCTTGTTTGGGTAATCAATATCTATAGAAGACGGAACGTAGTTACCTACTTCATCACGCAAAAATGTTTGTGCCCGGTATATCATTCGTTCCTGTATATCAGCCAGCATATGGTACAATATAGGAGAAAGTGTTAAAAATGTTTCCTCATAGTTAGCAAGCATTCCTTCTAGAATTTCATCCTTGATGATTTCAGCAAGTTTTGCGAGTTCATGTACATTTCCTAGTGTATTTAGTAAAATGAGTTAAATATTATTTCTAAAGAAGTCAATTACCAATGCTTATATATATTGGCCTGAATATATCGTAGACAATGCCGCCAAGAGAGTCCATGAGTGGAACTAAAGCCTCGCGGTGTTGATTCATTGCAAATATTTTGTTGAAAAGTTCGATTTCCGCAACTGCAAGATCCATAAGATATGTAATTCCTGTACGAGTGAGGCTTTGCACATCTTGAGCAGCTTTCGCCGCAATTTCATGCATTTTTTGTCGAACTATACCTGACAACAGCTTTGAACGCTCTTCGCAATATAAATTGTGACAGTCTTTTATAAGTAATTTATATTCCGCTTTCTGAGTTCGTTTTTCAATCTCAAGTACCAAAGATTTTAAATCTTGTGAAAAGGTGGCATATTTCACATAAAATGTAGAGGTAACTTGTTCATCTGGAGTTTTAAACCCTGTTCCAAATTCTTCGATACCTTTTTTTGGCACAACTTCTGGATTCTGCACACCATGCTTTTTTTGAACTTTCATGGAGCTTTTTGAAACAGAGACTTTTATTTCATTTAAGAGTTCAATGAAGCGAAAGCGTATTGAAGCAAGAGCTCTGCCTCGAATTTGCTGTAGTTTTAGACTGTAACTATTTCCACCAGCATATTGTTGATGCTCTCCAATAAATTCTATACAGGCGTCTAGATGTTCAAGTAGATGGATGAAATCAACAAGAGAGCTTTCATCCATGGGAGAAGTATCTACCAGAAGATTTGATTTCGAAAGCGAGCCAGTAACATTATCAATCTCATCAAAAAATACAAGCTTCGACATGGTAGCTTTGGCGAACTGACACAGATATTCTATCTCACGCATGAGTCTTTGGCAATCATTTCCTAGAGTTTCTCCTCTTTTTTCAATACTGTCATGAATGGATACTATGACCGAGACAATTCTGCACCCATTGCAGATCTTTGTCAAAAGAGAGTCGCAGCTTGAACATAATTTAGTCAACTTGTAAGCATAGGAACAATATCTTTCATCAGCTTCGTGGGTAAGTGTTGAGTCGATTATACTATACCATGCATGAAAATTCGGAGCATCTTGTACAACCATGAGTGGATTATTCATTAGCGCATGTCGATCAAAGTTGGATAGTTGCGGGTCAAGAGGGGAGTTTATCACTTCATGTCCAAGATTTGCCTTGTTTTTATTAGCTTTCTTCAAATTAGTAGTTCGGCCACAGGAAGTTGATAAAAAAGTAATTAAACTTAGTTGCTGCTTAGTGAGCGCTGTAGTATGTTCCCAACCATGTGTTACAGTATATCCGACCTTGATCGTACCATGTGAAGTGCTAGAACTTGAGAAAGTGGGAGTCCCCACGCGTTGCTCCATATTTACTTCTCCCAAACAGAGTGAACTAATTTAAACGATTTTACGTATGGTACTGCCTTTCTTTTATGAGTCAAAAATGGGTAAAAATGAAATTAAAAAACAAGTGATTTATTTTACGACTTGCTAGTCGTATGGTTGTATAATTATCATATATCACTCGAGTCTTTAAACCCTAAGACATTAAACACTAGACTAAATAAAGTCTAGTCTGAGAGAGACACGACCATATTCAAAAAAATGATTCAATTTCTGTGTTTGAGAAATAAGTACACCTATGGTATCGCATAAGTACCAGGTACCCGGTATAAGAGACCTTTCTCCTTTAATTTGCCGATTTGTGAATAAAAAAAAGTTCGAGTCAAACCCCTTAACCACTCGGGCACGTCCGCCATAAATCAATCGCGGACGGCAGGATTCGAACCTGCGCAGGCGAAGCCTATTTGATTTCTACATCCTTCCGACACTTTTCGAGTCAGATATAAATTCTATACCAACGCCAAAATAAATTTTTCCATACCATACGACCATTTTTATCATTTTTGCCATCTTTACCACATTTTTATCACTCATATTGACAAAACCCACTGAACTTTATTTATTGCCGTGTTTTGCATCCGAACATCTTTAAGCAAATTAAATGAAACTTCACGCCAATGTTACATCCTCGTTCCGAAATCGAAGCAGTATATTAACGGTATGTCGGTTGCATCTTGACATTCGATTCAAATATTGAGTAATGAAATTTGTAGTTG
>MDSX01068926.1_pt1 | contig 17273 bp, 10 predicted proteins | sample 811141 | NCBI WGS metagenome assembly MDSX01 (sample SAMN05326642, study PRJNA326480) | marine metagenome | isolation source: seawater | place: Atlantic Ocean: South East | collected 2010 | reverse complement strand
GGCGCGCGTCCGCGCGCGCGGCGTCGCGCGGCGGCATCGCGCGACGGCGCGCGATGGACGACGCCGCGCGCGAGGACGCGCCGGAGAAGCGACGCGCCAAGTCTGGGTACGACGGCAGCGTGCAGGGATGCGACGGGCGGCGGTACCGCGTCGACGAGGACGCGGTGGCGTACTACGACGAGATTCAGCGCGCGCTGGACGCGTGCGAACGACGGGCGCGCGAGACGGCGCGCGAGGACGAGGAGGAAGCGCGCGCGATCGAGGAGGAAGCGCGCGCGATCGGGTCGAACGCGCTGGAGGGATGCGAGGGGCAGGAGTGCGCGCTGAGCATGGACGCGCGGTGCTCGCGGACGCTCGAGGCGTGCGCGACGCGAGCGACGCGAGAGGCGGTCGAGGGGTTCATGAAACGGTGCGGGGAGGTGACGGAAGCGAACGGTGGGGGGTATTACGTCATGGCGAAGTCGTTGTTCGGGTCGAGGGTGCTGGAGAGCGCGATGGGGGTGATGATGGAGAAGCACCTGAGGACGGAGGGCGCGAACGAGGCGGACGAGGCGAGGACGGATGCGTTTCGGAGGGATGTGTTGGAACCCATGGGACGCGCGTTGGTGGAGAACGCGGTGGATGTGGCGTTCGATAAGCGCGCGAGCCCCGTGGCGCGGAAATTTTTAGCTTTACTCGCGGGAAGGGCGGATTTGAACGCGAGCGGCGGCGGCGGCGGCGGCGCGCGAAGCGACGGTAAGAGTCTGGCGGATAAGCTGCGTGGAGGGACGTCCGCGGCGGGGAAATTTTCTAGTTCACACAACGCGTCGTATAGATTCAATGAGGAGCTGAGGAAGTTCTCTGACGCCATGTTGGCCGCCATCGAGGAGGAGTTGTGGAATTTGGTCGAGGACACGTGCGGGAGCGCGTTGTTGCAAGCCACGCTCAAAGCGCACGAAGGCGATGGCGAGGCGTTGAATTGGATCATACCCGGCTTACTCGGCTGCGCGCCCGCCGAAGGCACGACCGAAGGCGAACTTCTCGCGGACGCCCAGGAGTGGGATATCAAGAATATGATGCAGTCGCGCGCCGGATCGCACTTGATGGAAGCCATCCTGGGTGTCGCGCCGAAAGGTTTGTTCAACGAAATATATCGACGTTTTTTCCGTGACAAGATGATTTCTACCGCGAAACATCCAGTGTCCAACTTTGTGCTTCAGGCGTTATTGGCGGCGACGAAGGATCCCGAACACGTCTCGAGCACGCTCGGCGAGCTCTCGCAAGTGTTCGGGACTTTGCTTCACGAAAAGCGTTCGGGCGTCGTAGCCGCAACGTTGGCCGCGTGCGCGCGATTGAAAGTGGCTGAAAAGGACAGCGCCAAGGCGCTCGCGCGAGGCCTGACGCTCAAGATGGAGGCTCGAAAGGAAGGTCGTTCGCAGCTCGCGCCGGCGCTGTTTTGGCTCGACACGCCGAATTACGGTCGATGCTCGGTACTCGGGAGCGCGATGTTTCAGACGCTGTTCAAGTTCAACGCCGATTGCGTGCCCATGTTTTCTGAAAGTTTGGTGTCCATGACCGACGTCGAGGTCTTCAAGGTGTGCCAGGACAGCGCCGGATCGCGAGCGATAGAGGCGTTTTTGGCGTCGCCGTCGCAAAAGCAAAACTTGAAGAAGGAATTCATCGCCAAGCTCAACGGTCGATGGGCACAGCTCGGGCTGTCGCCCGTTGGTTCGCATGTACTCGAAGCGTGCTATCGAGAAGCCGACGCGCGAGGTAAGGAGCTCATATTAAGCGGGCTTGCCGGACAAGAAGGGCCGCTCAACGCGACGAGACACGGCCCGATTCTCATGCGACGTCTCGGCGTCACGCAATTTAAAGCCGCACCAGATCAATGGAAGAGTAAGCAAAAGACTGCAGAGACGATGATGAGTGAGTTTGAGAAGGAGTTCGGCGCGGATGAGCCGACGAAGAGCAAGAGCTCGAAGCGCAAGGATCCACCGGTCAAGGAGACAGTCATCGAGAAGAAGGCGAAGAAGGAAAAAACCGAGAAGAAGGCGAAGAAAGAGAAGAAGGACAAGAAGGACAAGAAGGACAAGAAGGACAAGAAATAGCTGGGTTATCAATAGCTGATATAATAGAAATCAAATTAAACAAACAAATCAAATGTGGTAATGAACGTGAGTGTCATGCGTTAATCTTCGCTGAACGCGTCAGACATGTCCTTCGTGGTCATTTGCGCCTTGGACGCCGCGGCCGCAGCGGCGATGGCTTCGGGGTCGTAAAGAGTGGGCAAGTTTCCTTGAACGAGCTCAGTCAAATCTCCAGCGTCGATCAAGTTGCATTGTGCGTGCTGAAGCATCAAGTGATCCACGAGCGTGAGCGCGACCATGGCTTCCACCATCGGCACCGCGCGCGGGACCACGCACGGGTCGTGTCGACCGCGAGCCTTGAGCTCCGTCTCCACCCCATCGCGGTTCACCGTATTTTGCGCCTGCGTGATCGTCGACGTCGGTTTGAACGCAATCTTCATCTCGATCATCTCCCCGTTGGAGATGCCACCCTGGATACCGCCGGAGCGGTTCGTGCGCGTACGCAAACCCTTTTCGCTATCCATGAAAAACTCGTCGTTGTGCTCGCTACCCTTTTGCAACGTGCCGTCGAAACCGCTACCGATTTCGAAACCTTTCGTCGCCGGTAAGCTCAACATCGCCTTCGCCAAATCGGCTTCGAGCTTGTCGAACGCGGGCGCACCCAAGCCTCGCGGTGGGTTGCGCACGACGCACGTCACCACGCCCCCGCACGAGTCCCCCTTCACCCGAACCTCATCGATCGCATCGATCATCTTTTGCGCGCAACTCTCGTCCGGGCACCGCACGATGTTTGACTCAACGTCATCCATCGTCATAGTCTCGTGGTTCACCGCGGTGGTTTTCACGTCGCGCACCGCGCTCACGTACGCCAAAATTTCCGTCCCCGCCACCTCCTTGAGCACCTTCTTCGCGATCGCACCGGCCGCGACGCGTCCGATAGTTTCTCTAGCACTGCTTCGTCCACCACCGGCGATCGCTCGGACGCCGTATTTCATATCATACGTCGCATCCGCGTGCGACGGTCGATACGCCACCGCGATTTCTCCGTAGTCTTGGCTTCGCTGGTCTTTATTCCTCACCAGCACCGCCACGGGCGTGCCCAGCGTGACGCCATCGAGCCCGACCCCGCTCAGTATCTCGCACGAGTCCTCTTCGTTTCGCGGGGTCGTGATTCGGCTCTGTCCCGGGCGTCGCCGGTCGAGCTCGAACTGCAGCTCCTCGCGCGTGACGCGCAGTCGCGGCGGCACCCCATCCACGACGCACCCAACGCCGCCACCGTGCGATTCCCCGAACGTGGTGACGCGGAATATCCGTCCAAACGTGCTTCCCGCGCGCGGGATCGTTCGAGCGCCTCGACGCGCGTCGCCGGCGTCGGGACACCGCGCGGGGCGCGTCCGCCCGGTCGCCGTTCGAGTCGACTTCGTCGTCGATCGCGCCGCGCGCGCGCTCGGTTTCGACGTCGCGCGCGCGGTGCGCATCGCGCGCGATGTGTTCTCGGCGTTCGGGCGCGGTTTCGAGCGTCGCGCGCGCGCGTGTGCGGCGCGCGCGAATCTCCGATCCTCGTCGAGGGTTTCGTTCGTTTGGATAAAACGCGCCGCCGCACACGCGCGTCGAAGGTTTCGATCGCGGTGAAGTTGAACCGTCGCGACTTTGTCCGCGCCGTCGTCGTTTTCGAGTCGCTCCGGTCGCCGCGCGCCGACGCGAGCGACGCGACGGCGTCGGGAAACTTGGCGTCGACGGTCGCGGTCGACGGACGGGCGTACGCGTCGCTGCGAGAGGCGCTGGCGAACGCGCGGAGTGGGTCGACGGTGACGCTGGCCGCCGCGAGCGCGCACGAGGGAACGTTCGCGGCGAACGTCGATGGACTCACGATCGACGTCGCGGACGGTGGCCGGGCGACGTTGAGTCACTTTACGTCGAATCCGTACGAGAGCGTGCTGGAGATTCGCGGTCGAGGGGTGGTGGTGAAGAATTTGGACGTCGCGCACGGGTCGAAATCCGTGGCGAACAATTACGGCGTCTTCGCGGTGGAGGGCTCGAGCGCGACGTTTGAGTCGTGCGCGGTGAAATCGACGACTGGTTCGGGATTTGCGGTGGAGGGTGGGGAAGTCACGCTCGTCGATTGCGTCGCGAGCGGGTGCGCGTCGCACGGATTCGTCGGTTTGGGGGACTCGACCGGTTTGCCGGGAAGCGGTCGAGCAACGTTGGAGCGGTGCACGTTCGATGGTAACAACGCCAACGGGGCGTTGATCCGCGGAGGGGTCGTCGTGCACATGCGGCACTGTACGTTGAACGGTAACAAGCGTTACGGCGTGGAGTTGATCGATTGCGAGGGCGAAATAGAGTCGAGCGAGCTTCGTAACAATGCGAAAGGCTCCATCAACGCGACAAACGGTGCGGAAACATACGTCGTGGTCTCGAACGACGTGAGCGTGCTGTAGCGCACGAGAAGTGAGCGCGCTCTAGAGCGCGAAACGTTGTATCAGTTGTATCCTAGCGCTAATTTCTATTGCATTGTGAGCTATCAATTCGCATTCGCGTTTGCGCGATTCGTGACGGCGGCGGACCACTCACTTAATCCCCGGTATCCATGTTCGCACGCGTTTGGCGTACGCATCGTACTCTGAAAACATATTCCTTAAATGCCGCTCCTCGTATGTGATCCTACGTTTAAAATACACCCACGTCACGACGGCAAACGCCGCCACGCTCGCCACGTTTCCGAGGACCAACTGCGTCCCGAGCGCCCATATGAACCATCCGAGGTAGCCCGGATGCCGCGCGTACGCGTACGCCCCCTCGGTCACCAGCACGTGCGTCGCCCGTCGTCGCGTCTGAATCAAGTGCGTGAACGCCGCCCCTGCGGTGCACATCGCTGACTTGCGCAGCCATTCGCCGAAGACGCACATGAACGCGCCTAGGTAAAACGTCCCACGAACCAGTGACGCCTTACGCTCGGGCATCAGCGCGCTCGACGCGGCGAATTCAATCACTCCACACGTCATCGCCGCGGCGTAGGGCCTGGAAAGCAGGAACGAGCGCGTGCTGACGTCTTGGGGGTTGAAGCGCAGGGCGAATGCGAACTCACTCAGGTGAAAGTGCGCGAGGAACGCGGCGAAAAGACGAAGTGCGGCACCCGTCGTGGGCGTCGGAAGCGACATTATCGCAAAAGACGTCATCCTGTCGCGAGATTGGCGCGGTGTCGACGCCGTGCGGTCGACGGCGCGACGACGAGTGCGGCTCGACGGCGTCGACGGTCGCGTTTGCTACGTTTCTATGACAATTGTCATCTATAATGGCTACGGGTGCTGCTAACTAATGGCTAATTTACAAGCTCATGAACTCTGATTTGAGCACCCACGCGCTGGCGGCGCCTTGGCGAGAGCTCGCGGTGTTGCGCTCCAAGTCGGCGGCGAGCTTCAAGAGTTTGCGAAACAGCGCGTGCTGGTGACTCTGGATGCGGTCCTGGAAGGCGTCTATGACGAAGTTTGTCGGTGCTCGTCCGCCTCGAGATTTGAGAAGTAAGATAATGTCGCGCATGAGCTCGTTAGCTTGAGTTTCGTCGAGCTCTGCACTGTCCAAATCGGCTTCGACTGCTCGAGCTGTTTCTTCTCGTCGAGCGGCTATACGGTCAAGGAGTGCGCGAGAGCCCACGGCGGGAGCGTCCGTAGCTAACGCGCAGGGTGCCGTGCTCGTGCGACCGAAACGTCCGAGCGGGCGTGCTGTGGTGTTGGCGGACACCCCAGTCCGCGCGCCACCAACGGCGCCGCGATTGCCCGTCCACGTCGGTACATGAACGGCCAAACCCGCGCGAGCTGTTTGCGTAGACAAGCGAAGCGCCTCGGCCGCGCGACGCGCGACGCGATCCGCCTCAGCATTATGTGACATACGGTCGACACCTGCGGCGTTCATGATCTTGTCGTGATTCATCGCGACTTGAATGTTTCCCGAATCGAACAAACCGCGCAAAATTTGCGAATCGCCAGCGCCGCCGTCACCGCTCGCTGTTGACGCGGTCTCGCGCGCGGTTTCCACACGAACTCGGTTACTTTGTCGAGTAGGACGCGTTCTAGATTTCGGTGGCGGTGCCTCGTTGTCGTCTGGGTCCCACGCGTCGCGCTCTATTTCGCCATCCTCGGACGTTGCCTTCGTTTCGTCTTCGTCCTCGACGTCGCCGCGTAAGATCTGACCCTCGACTTCGGAGAACAGCTCCACGGTTTCAATCGTCGCCTTATCGTGCGCGTCTCCGCCTCCGGCGGCGACTTCGTCAAAGGTGAATAGATCAGCCATGTCGCGCGCTTTGAAAAAGCGTCGCTGCTTGGGATCTTTGAGCACTTTACTCGTCAAAAATTCCTTGTAAATTTGCCTGTGATACACCTTTTCTTCGATCGTCCCCGCGGTGATGAGTCTATAAATCGTGACTTCTTTCTTCTGACCAATACGCCACGCGCGTTCGCGCGCTTGCGCATCCGTAGAAGGGTTCCAGTCGGGATCGTACAACAACACGCGATTCGCCCCGGTGAGATTTACGCCCAAACCGCCGACTTTGGTGGTGAGCAAAAACACAAACACGCCTCTGTCGTCGTCGTTGAAGTCATCGATGAGAGACATGCGCGAAGCGATAGACGTGTTTCCATCCATTCGGCGGTAATTGTACCCAGCAGACGCCACTGCGCTCTCCAAGATATCGAGCATCTGCTGCGTCTGGCTGAACACGAGGCATCGGTGACCTTGCTCGCGCCAAAGTGAAAGCACCTTGAGCGTCACCTGAAGCTTACCACTGCGCACAGAGTCGCCGTAGCCTTCGTTCGCGGCTTGCGTTCGACGCTCGAGCAAGTCTGGATGATTGACGATTTTGCGCAAGACATCGATGCCCCCCAAGGCTTCGCGCGAGCCATCTAATATTTCCTCCACCTCGCGACTGGCCAAGTACGCTCGGTACGCTTCTCGTTGCTCGCAAGTCATCGGACAGAACAAAACTTGCTCAGTTTTGTCCGGTAACTTTACGTCTACGTCACATTTCATGCGTCGAAGTAGATACGGCGCGATAAGATCTTTTAGAGTCACCGCGCAGCGATACGCCGTCGTGACTTGCTGATTACTCGCGTTCGTGTAACCGCCGATTTGAATCGGTACCGAGAATTGCGCTTGAAACACGGGAAGCGTGCCCAGCTTTCCAGGGAACACGAAGTCAAACAATGACCAAAGTTCTGACAGGCGGTTTTGAATCGGCGCACCGCTCATGATGATGCGATGGACGGTTTGAAGCTGCTTGGCGACGATGGTCACGTCGGCGTCTGGATTGCGAATTTTGTGTCCTTCGTCCAAGACGGCGTATCCCCAGCGCACGGCGCAAATTCGATCGCGAAACATTCGCATGTGCTCGTATGTAGTGAGTAAAACTCCGTCACCGTCGGAAATGCACTCGTTAAACAATCGCTCTCGCGCGCGTTTCTTCCCGCCCGCCTCGCTGGAGATGGCTGAATCGTGCAAAATTGTCGTCTTCAATTTAGGCGCCCAGATTCGAAGCTCTCGACGCCACTGCCGCAACATCGTCGCCGGGCAAACGATGATCGAGGGCGAGTACATGCGCGAATGATGTAAAGCGGCTAAAAACGACGCCACTTGTACCGTCTTACCGAGTCCCATCTCGTCTCCAATGATGCCTCCGGCGCGTTGGCAGTGCAATTCCCACAACCACTTCAGGCACGTCTTTTGGTGCGGTAACAACCTTTCGTACGTATCGCCCGGGATCGATAATCCGCCCGCAAACTCGACGTCCTCTAATGGTTCTTCATCTTCGTCTTCGTCTTCGTCTTCGTCATCTTCCGCCGCTCGGTCCTCGTCGCTGTCGTGAAATCCGTTACGCCGCGAGCGCTTTGCGACGCCCGTCGCGTCTTCGTCGTTCTCGCGCATCTTTGCCCGCCACTCTGCACGCTTCGCTGCCATCTTCTGCTTCGTCGCCGCGCTCGTCGCGTTTCTCATCGCGCGGCTCGCAAACGGCCGCGCGTTCGGCTCTAACCGCGGAGTTTCCTCCACGGTCAACGTCTTCGCTCGACTCCTCGAATCTCGCCACGCCTTGGTCGCCGCGGCGGCTTTAGTCGCCGTCTCCTTCTCCTTCACCACGCGTTCGAATCCATCGAGCCTATCGAACGGCGTCAAAACTCCAATCCTGATCAACCGCTCGCGCTCCGTCTCCGTCGCCGCGGCTTTCGCCGCCGCGGGCTCGTCGAAGAGCTCGTCGAAAAAGTCGTCGTCCGGCTTCGGCCGCGCCGCCGATGTCCTCGCCCGCCCGTTCGTCGCGCGCCCGTCTCCCTCCGTCCCGCGCGTCGTCGCCGTCGTCGACGCGACCCTTCCTCTCGCGCCTCCCTCTCCCTCCGCCGTCCCTCCGTCGTCCTCGATCGCCCGCGCCGCGCGTTCCGCCGCGCGCGCCGCCGCCGCCTGCGCCTCCATCTTCCCTCGCAGTCCCTCCAACCGTTTCTTCCCCACCGCCGCGCGCAGCGCGTCCCGCGCTTCGTCGCACTCCTCCAGCGCGCGCTCGACCGCCTCGTACTCCGCCCGCGTCGCCTCGGCGTCGCGCTCGAGCCTCGCGCGCAGGCGCCGCGCGTCGTCGACGTCCGCGTCGACGTCCGCATCGTTCGCGTCGTCCTCGCGCGCCGCGCGCGCCGCGCGCGCGAGCACGCGACGACGGACGGCGTCGACGTCGTCCGCGGCGACGCCGAGCGCGGCGTCGCGCGCCATCGAGCGGCGCGCGTCGCCGCGGCGACGGACGATGCGGACGCCGCGGACGCGCGCGGTGCGAGACGCGCGCGACACACGGATCGTTTCGACCCCCGACCCCCGATCGCGTCGAGTCGGGACCCGTCGTATCGTCCGAGGCCGCTCGATCCGTATTCGAGCGACCCGTTCGCTTAGATGGAAGCACGACGACCGATAAAAACGCGATCGACACCCCGGGCCGCCTCGGCCCCTCGACGCGGGTCGCGCGCGCGCGCGCGGCGACGGCATTACTGAACTCAGAACGACCCGTCGACGCCCCGCGCGACGACACGGCGACGCTTGAAATTTAAGCGTTACACGACACTCGCTCACACGCAACCAACCTCGACGGTCAAATGTCGGTCAACGTGCAAACCTCGCTCGATCAACACGGGCTCACCGCGGATGAACAAATGGCGGTGTTCGCGTACATGAACCGGTCGCAGCAGGTGAACGCGTACGAGGTGCAGCAGCACATCGCGGTACGTTTTGAGCGGCGTGGGTTTTTTTGTGAATCGTTCGGCGGGGCGGGGGCGCGCGCGCGCGCGGGCGCGGGATCGATGGCGCGTGTCGGCGATTCGCGGATGCTGACGCGGATGCTGACGTGGCGAGACTGACCTCGGATGATTCTCGATTCGCGCCGAACAGAACGGGACGATTAAATCGTTCGGTAAGGGTATCTTGGGCGAAGCCCAGACGAAAAAGTTGAACGAGGCCAGTCGCCAGAAGAGCGCGCTCGAGATCATGGGCGAACACGAACGCGCGAAGCAGCGCGCGAAGGCGGAACGCAGAGCGGCGAAGGAGGCCAAGGTCGCCGCTCGCCTCGAAAGAGAAGAGTTCGAACGCACCGGCGGACAGGTCAAGATGAGCAAGAAGGAACGAAAAAGGATGGAGATGGACATGGAGGACTAATGTAAGACGTAGTCCTCCTCGCGATGGAAACGCGTCGAGCGACGATTTGTCGCTCGTCGCGCGTCTTCGCGCGGCGTATCGTACGTCTTCAAGAATATCCTCACATCAACCGCACATCTATTCACGTTCCAACTTGCAACACATCAACTTGGTACCTGGCCGTTAACGGTCGTTCGAACCGTCTTGCGCGACACGTTTTGCATAGCCTTTAAGGCGGCGCGCTCGGAAACAGAGATTTTTTAGCCCGTACGTACCACACGGGATTGTTCGAATTTGTATATCAAATGATTAGTTGTACAGTATCAGTCAAGCCGCGATAGCGATGCGATGCGATGCGATGCGGTGCGCACGAGTTTGAGCGTTTCGCGCGCGAGTAAAACTCGTCTTCTTAGGATAACTGGACAATTTACAACTTAATTATTCCTCAACGCAACGGGATTCCAAACACCGTGCACTCCATGCGCGTGTCTTGGAAATCGAGCGTGAACACGCCTTCGTGCCCCCCCAATTTACCCTCTCGCATTCTAAAGCACAAACGATCGCCAACACTCAAGACAGCGGCCTTGCCGACTGGGAGCATCTCCCAACGACCTGAGCTCTGGCGCCACACCCCAGGTCCTTCGTGCAGAGACTTCATGCGGATCCTTTCCTTGATGACCGCGATTGAGAACTGCTGTCTACTCACGCCCTTGTTTTCAATACCCCCCATGCCACGACCGATCGTTTGCTGACCGTCGTGCAATAAAATCTCTGGAGGAACGTAGGACTTGTCGTTTGCCTCAGTTGAGAGCGGGTCAGGGACGTAAATCAAGCGCAGCTTTCTATACTCTTCTTCCTCAGCATGGCCAGTAGTGATAGCGCGAAGCTCATTTTCATCTTCCGGCAGCAGACTGAGCTGTTCTTGGATTTCCCGCACCTCGTCGAGTAACTGCTCGAGTGTCTTTTCGTAGCTCAGGCCAGGGTCGCCGGCAGCGTCCTTCAAGCGCAAGTCGTTGGGATCGAACGGCACTCCCGGGTGATCATCGTTCTCGATGTTCGCTAGCATCATTTCTAAACCGAAACGTTCGCCGTCGTCTTCGTACTTGTCGTCTAAAAACGTTTCAGAAGACATGACGCCAACAAAATCTACGATGGTCGTCGCCATGCCAATTAGCACGAAAGCGTTCGTGATGGCGAGAGCCAAGGCGAACAAGTCGAACTTGCCGATTCGCCCGGACGACACAAACGTGACGGTTGACGTGGCCCACGTGTGGAAGTACCGCGATATGGAATGTATCCCGGCATCTGTTGGGTGAGGCAAATACGTCACCGTCGTCTTCGCGTTGAAGTTATTCGTCTTCACTTGTTCCGCAGACAAAGTCGCCGTGACCGTCGTCTTCAACGGTTTACTAAAATAAGTGTTCGTAAACGACACCTTCACGTTCAGGCGCAGGCCCGACATGCGATAGGGCAGCCCTGTCACGGAGCCTCGGTCGCCGACGATTGAGGGATTTGTTTCGTCGAGCGAGTTGATCCCCGCCATGGCTAACAACTGCGGAAACGTGACCGTCGGCTTGGTTATCGAGGTGATATACTCTACTCCATTTACGTCAACGACTTCCGCCTCGTTAAGAGTTCCAGTGGCTGTTTGGTACCGAATATCTAACTGCATGCTCAGCAAGTCTACGCCGACCACCATGTACGCTTGCGGCGACGTCTGAGTCTCCGTACACCCTGCCGCCCCGTACGTCGACGCGCCCGGTGATGTACACGATCTCGTCACGGAGTGTACTTCTGCAAACGTGCCGATGGTCATCCCATTCCCCGCATCGAACGGCCACACGTACTCAGCCGGCGCGTGCTGCGCCGTACATTCGAGCGCCGTCATGTAAGCGTCGTCAAACACCTTCCCCCCTCGACGCCAATTCACGTACCCTGTGTTACAATAATCCACAGTCGCATTCTGCGCGATTTCACGCGCCAGCACCACGTTGCTCGTCACCGGATCCGGTCCGAATTTCTGATACGTCGTCGTCACGTACAGCGCCGGAAGCTCGAAAAGCATGTAGTTATGACTCAATAAGATCGACACCAGCGCGAACGTCGCGATCAGGCTCATGAATATGAAGTGCAGCGTCACTAAGAACTTATCGTTCGTCTTCACGAGCTTCGTGGTGCGGTAGGTGAAGACCTCCGTGACGGAGTCTTTGAGGAGCTCTTTGAAGCCCATGGTTTCTGTGCGTTATTTCGTCGCCGCGTCGCGCGCGCGCGCGTCCGAGTCGCGCTCTGAGCGCTTCGGAACGCGCGTCGAGGATTTCTTTCTCGCGTGCGCGCGTCCGGCCGGCGAATCACGTCGCGCGCGCGCGCACGAGGCGCGTTATGCCGATGGTTTCGCCGCGGCCCGCGGGGTGTTGCGCTCCCGTTCGGTCCCCTGGGCGCGGCGCGGGGAGACGCGGCGGAAAAAATGTGATTAATAAGAACTACCAGTCTTTCTGTGGTGGATGCTCGTCACGCCTTCGGCGTCTAAGAGAGTCCCGCGCTCGACTTCGGCGAGGACGACCCAGTGGTCGCCGGCCTCCATGCGCTTCGTGACGGTGCACTCGACGCACGCGAGGGCCTTTTTCACCACGGCGCAGCCGTTGGTTTCGGAGATGTCTACGTCGAGCGCGCCGAAACGGTTCTCACCGGGAGCGAACGGTTTGAGTAGGGCCTTCATGACGTCCTTTTCGCCGCCGGACTTGAGGACGTTGAGGTTGAACTTGCCGCCGGTCATGAGGAAACTCTCGACGGCGCGCTCCTTGGCGACGGCGACGGTGAGCGCCGGCGGATTGAAGCTCGCTTGAGATACCCAAGACGCTAACATGGCACTTTGCGTGTCTTCGTTCTTCGTCGTCACCGCGCATAGCGAGCCGACGATGCGCCCGACGGCGGCGGCGGTGTCACTGACGCCGTCCGCGGCTTGGCCGACGGATTTACGCTCGAGCACTTGTTTGCGGCGCTCGATCTTGCGCACCGCTTGCGCGAGATCCGTCCCGCTCTCTTCACAAAGCTGCAGCGTCTCGGCGGTAGGTTTGAATTTACACCGCAACGGCTCGAACGCACTTTTAAAGCCCGCGTCTGTCAAGCGTTTGTCGATCATCGCCACCGCTTCGCCAGACCAGCCAAAGGATCCAAAGGAGCCGCACGGCTTCTCCAAATCGCCCTCCTTCACGATCGCCCCGAGTGCGGTCTGCACGGGCGTCGGTAAAGTGCCACCGAGCGTCGGTGCACCAAGGGCGAACCCCGCGCTACGTTTCAACACTTCTTCCACTTCGATCGGTGACGCGAGCTCGCAGTTGAACATTTCCGCGCCGACGCCTGTCTTGGCGACGCCTCGCGCGATGGCTTGCGCCATCGCGCCGGTGTTCCCGTACGCACTGGCGTAGATGATGGCCACGGACAAGTTATCCCCAGCGGAAGTTTGCATTTTGCACCACTCTACGTACTCTCGATACAGCTCCGTGACCGAGGACGCGACGACCGGGCCGTGCGCCGGGCAAATAGTCTTCGCGACGCCCTCGAACGCTTGCGAGCTCGTTTTCCCCGCCATGGACTTGCCCATCGCGCGCAGCAAAACCTTTTTCACCGCGCCGCTCTTTTCCCACTCCTCCATCCGTCGTCCCATCCGTTCGTCGTACGCGTTCTCTTCTTTCACGGTAAGCTTCTCGAGCAAAGGCGACACTTGCCTCGCCATCGGCGCGAGGAGGCAGTCAAAGTAAAACCTCCAATCCTCCCCGAACGTCTCCAACCCGCCCTCATCGCCGTATCCTTCCATCGTGCCGACGTGTGCGGAGAAAAACTTCGACGTAAACAGAGTTTGCGACTTCTCATCGCGCGCGAAGATCAAATCCGGCCAACGCGGCGTGGGCGCGAGCGTAAATCTCAAAGTCCGCCCGCCCAAATCCAACCGCTCGCCGTTGCGCACGACGCGCAACCGCGCCCTCAGTTTCCCATCCGTCCCCTTCCACGCCGCACACAGCGCTTCATTCGTCAGAGGACTATTCGGTTTCAGCGCCTGTTGAATCAACTGCGCCCCCGGATTCGAGCACAGCACCTCCACGCACGCCGCGCCCTCGCTCCTGTTCGCGATCGCCGCCGCGAGCGCGTCCAACCGCCGCGGACTCACGTGCAGCACCGCGTGATACGCCGCGTCGCGCGCCCACGCCCCCAGCCCCTCGATCTCGCGCGCGTACCCCTCCGCGTGTCTCCCGTCGACGCAATCGATCAGGCACGCATCCTTTTCGCCTCGCGTCGCGTACGCGTTCTCCGTCGTCCCTCGCCGCGCGCCGTACTCCACCTCGAACGTCCGTCGCGCGCGCGTCGCGAACGACACCATCGCCACCCCGCCGACGACGTCATCGCGCGTCGCGACGCGATCGTCGCCGTCGTCGCCGTCGCGCGCGCCGTCGTTCGCCGCGAACAGCGCGTCGCGCGCGCGCTTCGAATCCGCCGCGCGCGTCTCCTCGCGTCCCGTCTCGAGCGCGCGTCGCGCCGTCGCGCGCCGTCGACGCGCGACATCGCGCGCGCGTCGCGTCGCGCATCGCGTCGCGTCACCGCGCGTCGCGGCGCGCGTCGCGGCGCGCATCGCGGCGTCGTCGAGTGCCGTCCGCGTCAGCGCGTCGCCATCGCGCGACGCGCGCGCGATGGAGCGCGTCGACGCCATCGCGCGCGCGCTCGGCGCGACGCGCGACGACGTCGTCGGCGAGCTCCTGCGCGCGATGGGCGTCGATCGGTGCGCGCGGCGAGCGCGCGCGCGACGATTCGGTTCGGTTCGGTTCGGTTCGGTTCGCGACGACTGACGACGCGTCGCGCGCAGGGACGAGCGCGAGGGCGGCGCGCGCGTGCGCGAGGCGTTCGCTCGAATTCTCGCCGATCGACGCGCGAGCGGCGACGCGTCGACGAGCGACGACGACGACGACGACGACGACGGACCGCGCTCGGCGCTCGACGCTCGGCGCGACGGCGACGACGCGTCCGAGAGCGAGATTCCACCGCTTCGCGAGCGATTAAAGCGCGGCCGCGACGCCGCGACGACGGGAGACGCGCGATCGAGCGCGACGCGACGCGCGACGCGACGCGCGGCGACGGATTCCGAGGTCGCGAACGCGCTCGCGGCGTGGCTTCGCGCCGACGACGAGACGTACGAGCGCGCGCTGCTGACGCGCGGCGTCGACGTCGACGACGCGCTGGCGCGCGCGCGAGTCGCGGGCGTGCGGGCGAGTCGCGCGGTGTTCGTCGAGTGGCTCGAGGGCGAGGGCGTCGCGCTGGCGCACACGAAGACGCGCAGAGCGCGCGAGCGCCGTCGTCGAGCGCGCGTCGGCGCGCCGTCGCGATAGTCGTCGAGCGTCGCGTCGCGTCGCGTCGCGTCGGTAGTCTAGCGTTAGTTTTAACGCGGCGCTCGAAATGAATCGTTCGCGCGCGTCGTCTTCGCGTCGTCGTCGTCGTCGATCGGTCGCGAACCGTCGTCGCGTCACACCATGCCTCGCGTCGTCTTCGCCTCCGTCGCGCCCGCGCGCGACGTCTCGCGGCTCCACGTTCGCACCCCGCTCGTGAAGTCCGCGCCGCTGAGCGAGATAATGCGTCGCGACGTGTACCTCAAGCTCGAGTGCGCGCAGCCGAGCGGGTCGTTCAAGCTGCGCGGCGTCGGACGCGCGTGCGCGCTCGCCGTCGAGCGCGACGGCGCGCGCCTGCTCGTCTCCTCTTCGGGCGGCAACGCGGGACTCGCGACGGCGCACGCGGGACGCGAGCTGGGCGCGCAAACGGTGGTGTACGTGCCGGAGACGACGCCGGAGCGCGTGCGGGACGCGCTGCGCGCGTACGGCGCCGAGGTTGAGGTGCGCGGGACGCAGTGGAGCGAGGCGAACGCGGCGGCGACGGCGCGCGCGGCGGCGTGCGGAGGGGCGATGATACACCCGTTCGAGGGCGAGGACACGTGGGACGGGCACAGCACGATGATCGATGAGATCGCGGAAGATTTGGGCGGACGAAAGCCGGCAGCCGTCGCGACGTGCGTCGGCGGCGGCGGATTGCTGGCGGGATGTCTGCGAGGCATCGAGCGGTGCGGATGGGGCGACGACGTCGTCGTGGTGGCGATGGAGACGATCGGGGCGGATTCGCTGAACGCGTCGATGCGCGCGGGAGAGGTGGTGACGCTGCCGGCGATCACGAGCGTGGCGAAATCTCTCGGCGCGGCGTCGCCGTCGCCGGCGGTGTTTAAGATGTGCGTCGAACTCGGCGACGCGCGCGTGCGCGTGCGCGCGTGCGACGACGCGCACGCCGTCGCCGCGTGCCTGCGCTTCGCCGACGATCATCGCGTGCTCGTCGAGCCGGCGTGCGGCGCCGCGCTCTCCGCCGCGTACTTTCCGGAACTCGGCGCGCTCGACGGGATATCGTCCGACCCGCGAGCGCCGATCGTCGTCGTCGTGTGCGGCGGCTCCGTCATCGATCGAGCGTCGATGAACGAACTCGCGAAAGCGTTTAGTCTGGCGTGAGTGATTCGGACGCTGCTAGCTAGTTCTAGTCGTATTCTAAAAAGCGGCGAATCGTTCAAGAAACGTACAACCCGTCGGATTCGTTTCGACGCAGCGCGGGGGCGTAGTACACTCGTAATTCCGCGAGCGTCGCGCCGGCGCCTTCTTTAAAAAGTCCGGACCCGTCCTCGAATGATTCGTAATGGGTGCCCAACCGGCTCTTACACTCGCGCGAGCCCGTGGCGTTCGCCTCGCCGAGATCGAACGAACCGCCGACGCCCGCGTACGACGACCCGTTCGGTGGCGCGAAACCGAGCGGCACGCGCAAAGCATCGACGCCGAAGCACGGTCCCTGCGCGCCAAAATCAAAGATCGCCGCATTTCCCCCCGGCAAGACGTTCGCGACGTCGCTCGGCGCGTCTCCTCGTCGAAACGCCGCGTCGCTCCGCCACTTGCACAAAAACGCGTTCCCGCTCTCGCGATAATCCTCGACGGAATAAAAACCCAGCGGATTGAACCCCGCGAACCGCGACCCTTTCGTGGTTTTCCCGATCACCAGGCACGGCCCGCGCCCGTCGACGTCGGCGTGAAACGCTCGCGCGTTGTACCCTCGCGTCTCCGCGTCGTACGCCACCTCCAAAACCCTCCCCTCCAGCACCGTCCCGCGCACCGCCGCGAGCACCGCCGCGACGGACGCGTCCTTCGCCGTCGCCCGCGCGGTCCACGCGTCGTAGGCCTCGCGATTCGGCGCGCTCGAGTCGGAATCCTTCGGCGTCACCAAGTCCAACAGTTTATCCATGAACGACGCCCGCGCCGCGCTCGAGCGACGCCCGCGTCGCGCGCGCGCGCGCGTCGACGCGACGCGATCTCGCGCGCGCGCGGGCGCGACGCGCGCGCGAATCATGGCGCGCGTCGCGCGTCGCGCGTCGTCGTCTGACGCGACGATTCGCCGACGCGACACTTGACGACTCGACCGATCGTCGAACGCCCGCGCGACGCCCGCGCGACGCGACGCCTCGAGTCCGCGCGCGTCGACGACGCGCCG
>MDSX01026970.1_pt1 | contig 17273 bp, 16 predicted proteins | sample 811141 | NCBI WGS metagenome assembly MDSX01 (sample SAMN05326642, study PRJNA326480) | marine metagenome | isolation source: seawater | place: Atlantic Ocean: South East | collected 2010 | reverse complement strand
TACTGGACAAGCAGATTGCCAACAAAGTCGACGATTGTTTCAGTTGATGAACGATACCCAACAGAGAGCGGTGTCGCTCAACGATTGCAACCAACAAAGATAAGCGGATGGGATGTTGTTGTTCGAGACGACAACGGTTTGGGAGACATCAATACGGTACGTATCACGCTCGGAGGAGACGATGATCTTGGCCTGCTGTACCGTTCCAATGAAGGCTGTTCTGCTCTCGATGGCCGTCTTTATGCCACTGAAGACTGTATCGGTACGGTGATTGGAGACGAGTTGCACATCAACTTTGATTTCGAAGTTCTGTGGCAAATGACATCATCGGGAATCAACATCGGTGCTTTGCAAGTCCGTACCTATGACGAAGATGGTTTCACCTTCTATGACGCGAACAGTGCATGGACGTTTGAACGAGATTTGACTGTCGTCATCGATTCCATGGAAGACGTTTCAGGAACTATAGAAAGCCAGACTGCAGGACCTCTTGCTGTCAATACGGTTCTGCAGACCAACGATTTGATTCGAGTTACCGGGACTGTCGCCCACACAACAAGTGGTCAAACATATTCAGGAACAGTTGCCTTGCGATGGGATGGCCAATTCCAAACCTCGAATTGGATCGGTGGTCAAACCGTCATCGTCGAGAACGGAATCTTCGCAACGACATTCAGTGTACCAGAATCAAGTGGTCAAATCTTTGATGCCGAAATCGAAGTTTGGGACCCCATCGAAAATGAACGATTCCTCAGCATGGAATTCCCAGATCTAACCATCGATGGAGATGCACCAGTTTTACTTTCAACATCCTTTGATGAAATCTCTCGTTTCGAATTGCGTAAAGTGGACATTGGTGCGAACGTAGAAGAGCCCCAATCATGGACAAGGAATCTCTCCATGACCTGTCAGGTTACGTCAACAACCGTGAACTGGGAACCCGTAACCCTTAGTCGGGAACCAATCGATGTCTTCGATGGACGTACGTTGTTTTCCTTCAGATTCAACTTCTCAGAATCCGGTCAGCCATCGCTTCTTGGCTCACAAGCAAGTCTGGATTGCTGGGCGTCTGGCATCGATGATGCGGGTTGGAGCCTCCTATCCCAAGGAAGCAATTCGCAAGAATCACCGTGGACATCGATTCCATTGACTTCAGAAGGACCTGACTTACAAATCTCCAACGTCGCATTTGATGATGAACTTGTTGCACAAAGCCAGGTGACTGCTACAGTTCAGGTGTTCAATGCTGGAGAACGGATTGACGAGTCGTTCAATGTAAGTGTGTATCTCAATGAAATGGATTCGAACAATCTCATCGCACAACGGTCGTTCACGGGACTTGACACATCTGAAGCAGGTTCAATGCGAATCACCGTCGATGTTCCTGAAGGCAGTTGGAACCTCAACATCCTCATCGATTCTGGTGAAGTCATCCCTGAATTGGATGAAGAGAACAATTACTGGAACCAAACCTATGACTCATCGAGTTCAGGATTTTCCTCAACGGTGATTGTTGCCAGCGGATCGGGTCTCGGCCTTGTTGCTCTCGTTGTGGTTCTTTTGCGAAGAAGAAAGAACCCCCTGATACCAGAAGACGAACCTGCCCAGGTGGCGAAAGATATCCCTGTGATCGAGAAGAAATCTGGGCCAACAAATGTCGCAGGCCAACGTACTGGAACAAAGAAACGGGGGCCACCACCGGCCCAAACAAAACCCGTTGTTGAAACGCAATCGCCCGCTGAGGCAGCTGCAGCTCAATTCGCTGCTCTTGATACGCTCACACCGACCAAAGGGCCCGAACGTGTGGCTTCTTGGGAAAAATTACCTCCCGGAGGGGAGTATGATTACACGGCAGAAGCGACATACTACGTCGGAGAATCATGTGGGCGTTGGAAGCTCTTGGATGATGGACAATTCGAGAAAATCGAGTAGGACGTGAGAGTATGGTGGAGGCTGATGCAGATGATATCCGACGCGTTTTGGCTATTTGCTTTCGTGGGGAATCTCATCTCGATGCTCTCGATATCGAACGTATCATGTCGCTCGATATGGGATGGCTCAAACCCGATGAAGCGACCATCGCAGTTCAGGCTCTGATCAAGTCAGGGTGGTTGGAAGGCGAAGAAGATGCATTGTCACCCATTGATGATTTCTCATCATCTTCGACGCCGCTTGGATGGTATCCAAGGCCGCAGCGACTGTTGAATCCAACTTCCTTCAATCCAACTGAACCCAAGCAACAGGCTCCACAAGAACAGGCAACAACACCGACGACTGTGCAATCAACACCTGCAACTGCACCATTGAAAGAGGAATCAAACGACCCACGGGCTGCAACAACTCGACGATTGCTGAAATACATAGCACGGACGTCTGGCTTGGAGACTGAGGAGGTTCAACGAAGAGCAACGCGCAAACAACGAGCACTCATTCATGTGACTGGATGGATGGCGCTCGCTCTTGTTGCGAGAGACCAGGGTCTGGACATGGAAAGTGTCATTCAGGCCCTCAGTTAAGCACCATTTTCGCCTGCTTCCTGTGCTCTTGCCGCTAATTCCAACAAAACTGGAAGAAGGACCAAAGCCAAAACAAGGGAGAAGAACACCGTTACAGCGGTGATGAGTCCGAAATCTTGAATCACAGGCATTGGTGAAAGCATCAGCACGAGGAATCCAGCAGCCGTGGTTGCAGCCGACAGCATCAATGCAACACCCGTAGTTTCGAGCGAGGTCTTCAATGCAGACCAATGATCTTCTTGACGCTGAAGTTCCCACTCGATGCGTCTCCACATGTGAATCGTATAATCGATACCGATACCGAGCGTTAGGGCAGTTACGAGTACAGTCAGAACATTCCATTTCAGACCAAGAACAGCCATTGAACCAACAACCCACAATGAAGCCATTCCAACAGGTAAGAGCACAATGAAGGCTGGGAGGATTCGACGTGTCAACAGGAGCAAGACAGCAAAGGAGACAACCAATGATATGGCCGTCGATTTGAGTTGCGAAGATGACAGACCATCAAGAACTTGCTGCAAAACGACCAAATCTCCGGTCACATGAAGAACAGCATAATTCTTCAGAGAAGATCGAAGCGTACCGTCTTCCTCAGTTGAACCAACCATCGATTCAAATCCTTCAACAACACGCTTCGATTCTGTGGATGTTGTAGCTTCAACACGCACCTCAGTACGGAGGTGAGCGATGTTGGTTCCATCCAAATGAACGGTTGCATTAACTCGATCACTCCATGTCTTACCTGATAACGGGTCAGCGACAGTGTAGTTGTTGCGAAGATCAGCAAATACCAATCCAAGGTCTATTTCTACATCTAAATCCGTTGCATACACCTTATCGTTTTGAACCTCTAAGTTGTAGTTATCACCAAAGGATTCGTCGAGAATGATTGCATCTCGCAAGACGACATATGGACCTTCATAGGAAGGTGAAGGGAAGCGTTCATTGGTTCCAACAACATCGTAATTGTTGGCCAATTGCGAATGTAACGTACGCAGATTGTCCAATAAATCAACATCGTCAGGAATGACGCCAGCGCCAACTGGTTCCATCAAGACGTAGACATACTTCCAGCCTGCACTTTCATAGTTTGAATTGATGTCATCACGGACCGACATAATCTCCATGTCCTCATTGACGAAATCGGAAAGATCGAAATCGGTCTCAAGTTGCATTGCACCAACAACAGAAGCCCCAGAGATTGCAATAGCAACGAGCAGGACGGCAACTTGCTGTTTTCGATGCAGTTGGAGAAGTGGTTGAGTAAGATTCGATAGTTTCAGAGGTTTACGTTCGGTTACAACCGCACCTGCATTGAAGGTAACATGCAATGCTCCAATCAAAAGTGTCGAGGTTAGGAACGCACAAATCACGCCGAAAGCGAGAGCGATTCCGAAGGTGGACAATGGTGGTAATGGCGAGACTAAATTAGCCAAAAATGCGGCAACTGTCGTAACAACAGCGAGCGACAATGGGACACTCAGTTTCCCGCAAGCACGCATCCAAGCTTCAGCAACATAGTCTGTATTGCTACGATGATAAGCAAAAGACCGCTGTAGGTGAATCGCATAGTCGATACCCAAACCGAGTACGAGTGGGGCCACAGCAACCTCAAGTGCGGTAAACTTGATGCCAAGAATGTTCAAGAATCCATAGGTAAAGATCAGTGCTACGTTCAAACTTACAACTGGGAACAGGACACCTTTGATATTCCTAAACGCTACAAACAAGAGAGCGATAACGACCATCGTTGCAAACAGAATAAGCAATGTCAAATTATCAAACGTCCCTTGATCGATATCATACGACATCAAATCGAGTGAAGCAACAGCATAACTCAGATTGGAAGATTCACTTAGGTCATTGAATGCAAGTCGAATTTGGTGTTGGACTTCTCGACGCTCTTCTTCTTCCAATTCGGGATCAATCTCAAGCACCCAAGCAGTCGAATCAGCAGCAGGTATTGCATCACCTTCTCCTTTTGCGAGATACGAACAAGACTTGGAGATGTCCAAGTTTTTGTTAATGAGAGCAGAACCTACAAAGTTGACTGTGCTCAGCAAATCAGAATCTTGATTGATTGCGCACGTAAAGTCATCCTCAACAATGGCATCAATCAGCGAAGGCCAGTCTGGATAATCAGCGAGCGTTGTTCCGGGTGATTGTTCATCCAACGCGATCTGAATCATTCCAGGCGACGTTGTCCATGAAGCAACTGCAGTGAGTTCAACACGTTCATCCGATTTTAATGTCGCAAGGTCCGCATCCATTGTCATGAGTGAATCGATACTCAACACATTGCCACCATTGTCTCGAGTGACGTGAACAAACAGCGGACGAGATTCATCTGGGAAATACGCATGAATATCCTCGTGCGCCTTGTTGGATTCTGACTCTGGAGCAAAGTCGTTTAAATCCGTTCTAAATTCTGGCGGTGAGGTGACGAGATGCGCACCTAAACCAACAGTAAGGAGACCGCAAACAACGAGAATAGGAATCGCCATCCGATGAAACAGACCGGCATACTCAGCCATCTGGTCCTCATAATTCGAGGTGTCCATGCACAATCCGAAGGGCAGAGGGTGTTTAAGTGACAGGGTAAATTGAACTGAACATCTCAAATTCCAGCCTCTCCAGTTGACGGCAAGGTTCAAGACGGGGAGGTTGGTCGCCAAACCGATAACATGCCAGTTAAGGTCCTGATTCATGAGAAAAATGAACTCCGACTCCGAATTACTGGAGAGTCTCACACCGCTCTTCAAATCCTTCGTGACCGATTGAACAATCACAAGTCCGTTGAGTATGCAAACTATTTCCCTGGTCATCCAGATCTGGACCCACCAGAATTCTACATTCGCACCACTGGAAAGACAAAGCCTGATGCAGTTCTCAATGAAATTGTCACCAGCTTGTCCGGCGAATTTGACAGTCTAACACTATGAGGTGGCTGCTATGCAGCCAAACGATTCGCTGGCAGAAGCCATCGGACTCATCGGATATGCCACCAACGATTCAGGCATTGGTGGTGTTCTCAAATCGAGGGTGGCAGACTTCCGTGTTGACGAGATTGCGACGACGATTACGTTGAATCCGAAAGGACGATTTACGGTTGCCAAAATCACACTTACAAATTGGGAGACCAATCGGTTTTGCAATAATCTCGCAAAGAAATTGGGAATCTCAAGAAACCGAATTTTCTTTGCAGGAACCAAAGACAAGCGGGCTGTTACATCACAAATCTTTGTGATTGATGCACCCCAATTCAAGGTTGCTGAAATCGAAATCCCTGATGTTGTCATCGAAGTCCTCGGTCGAACACATCAAAAGATTGGGTTTGGGAATCATCGTGGAAATCGATTCACCATTGTCGTGCGAGGTTGTGCGAACGAAGATGGAACACCAATGACAGATGGAGAAGCGTTGTCTGAAGTTGAACGAATCAGAGATACGATGCAGGAGAAACTCGGAGAAGGACGCTTTCCAAACTGGATCGGCCCGCAACGGTTTGGAAGTGGTCGCGCCGTCACAGCAGAAGTTGGTCGACGAGTCGTTCAACATCAATGGGAAGATGCAGCATTGACCTACATCAGTAAGGAAGGTGAGCATGAGAGCACAGAGGTTGCCGCATTTCGTAAACATATCAGAGACAATGGAATTACGAAAGAAGGATTGGAACTTGCGCCGGAATGGCTCGGGTATGAGCGTCGTATGACGGAACACTTGCTCAACAATCCAGATGATCACATAGGCGCATTTCGAAAATTGCCGAACAATCTTCAGCTCATGACCATCCACGCCCTTCAATCCGTTGTCTTTAATCGAAGCTTACGGAAACGCCTAGAACAAGGAAGGAGCATAACAACACCTGAACCAGGTGATCTCGTCGGACGACTGGATGAACGTGGTCAACTCTCTGCGAACAATTGTGTTCTTGTTGAAGAACGAACTGCTCCTCGAATCGGTCGAAACTGTCAACTTGGTCGATTGTCAGTAACTGGTCCCTTGCCAGGTAGAGATATCCGAACGTGCGAGGGTCAACCCGGTGAATTGGAAGATAGCGTACTTTCAGAGATGGGGCTCAGTGAATTGACATGGGAGATTGAAGACATCCCTCGTCTTACTACGAATGGTACACGCCGTTCGTTAACCACTTCATTTGGCGAGTTCACTGTCGAAGCCGCACCCAAAGCAGCAGACGAGTCACTGGGTGAGAATTGGAATCGTGGTCCTACGGAGGGAAGTCGCTGGCACCCCGAAGGTGCTTGTTTGAAATTTAGATTCACACTGTCAAGTGGATCATACGCTACGATTTTGTTGCGCGAGTTTATGAGAACGCCACTGAATCAACTTTGATTCACAGAAGGCCCATCGAAATGACTTCGATTTCACCGACACCAGAGATGGAGGACATCTTCTCTTCGAATGCATCAGCGAGTCCCTCTCCATCGTTCATTACAACGTGAACTTGGACGAATTTGAGACCAAAAGCCAATGGTTTGACTTCGACGCTTTGAACGTCGTAGGTATCGTCACCAAAGGTAGAGATGGTTGAGGAGATGAGATCAGTATCAACATCGTCCATTTCAGAATCAGGATTTACTTTGTATGTCATTGCTACCATGCCCATGTGTTCACCTCAGGGTCCAACGAATCCGCACTCAGGGCAGGTGTACGATACACCTTGATCACGACATCGTGGGCTTCGACCGATTGAACGGCTGCAGTTCGGACAAGGGAATGCAGTTGAACCAGTGGTCGTCAATGGTATGCCGGACGATGTGCAATTCTTTGCTCGCTCTGTCATAATGTAGCCTCAGTTGGTAGTTGCCCCACGACCTCACCTTCTTTATGCTTGCGCGCAAATCTTGAGACGAGCATGAATGCCAAGCGTGAGACATAGCGCACCATTTTGTTCAAAACAATAGGTCTTTTCCAACCGTAGTTGTTGACCTCGGAGAAGGTTGGTTGCATCATCACCCCAGACGTTGACAAGAATCCATCCACTGTCATCCACGAGAACAATGGTTCGGAACGCAATCCAACGTCCCTTTGCAAATTTCATTGACAATGGATAAGAGCGCAGAATGATTCCCGTAAGCGATTGAATCGTCCGATTTGGCTTCAGATCGTGAATGCAAATGTCATTCATGAAAAAAACAACATCATCAACGGTTATCAGAGTTTCACTCGGTCTTCTTTCGTCGTACTGTAAAACTGGTTTTTGTTGCAACAACATCGTCGACGATGTCATCACCACCGAGCACCTTGTCAACGGCTTGCTCGTATTGTTCCAATACTGATGTTGATTTGGCATTCCATGGCGTATGATTTCGACAGACAAGATACACCTCAGATGAGGAATTTCTCGAGGCTTCTGGGGAAAAACGGCGGACATAGGAGAAGTGAGGTTTAACAGCCTCAATCAATTCTTCGACTCCTACACCTTGGAAGAGCTTCGTCACAAACCAACCCCCACTGCACAACAATGGTAAGGCAAAGTCAAACACTTTTGCTACAAGAGTCATGGCAACGGCTTGGTCGATATCCCACTTTCCAGTAATGTCAGGCGAAATATCAGAAACAACAGAATTGACCAGGCGGTCACCCAACTCCTTGATGATTCGTTCTTGGGTCAAAGGGTCGGTGATGTCCCCGACCATCAACATCGCGCCGTCAACAGGCTGACATGGTTCAAGATCAACTCCGATTACAATACCAGATTCACCAACCTCCTCAACAGCAACTTGAGCCCATCCTCCGGGATGGCAACCAACATCGAGTACAACATCGCCGTCCCTCATCAACTCAAATCGTGCCTGAATTTGCTTCAACTTGAATGCAGAGCGGGCGCGATATCCGCTGGCTTTGGCTTGACGACGCCAGGAATCACGCTTGTGATTCTCAATCCAATGATCCGCCATGGTGATTCCCCGTTTTCTACTCCGAGAACGCGCAGACATAACATCTTCCGTGCATTCATGGTTCAAACGATGAGATGAAGGAGGTCGAGTGCTTGGCCAAACCATGGGGGCAATGCGCAAGGCGATATTCCTGTGCTTGCTGGTAATTTCCATACCGCATGCACATGCGACAACATTCGAACCATCAGAATGGAATGGGTTCATCGCTGTTGATGGTGGCTACAGTATTCTCGTAGAAGAGTACACAACGACATGGTGCCCAAGTTGCGCAGAGATCGACCCTGACCTTGGCATCGTAGCAGAGGAACACGGAAATCGAATTGCAATGGTTTCCTATCATCCCGATGATGGTGTTGATTCCTTTGGCCCAGAAGCAGCACAACACAGGATTGAACGACTCCGTATTCAGCATGAATCCCTGTTGGAAACACCTTCCTTTGTCGTGCACAATGGGGAAGTTCGGTCAGGTGTTCCATCATGGCCAGATGTGCAAGGCGATATTCTCCGCTCTGAATCAAACCAGCGCCAGTACACAACACTACGCGTGACGGCTGAGACCAATGCGACACATCTCGAAGTTACCGTCATGCCACCACGAACGGATGAAATCAACAATGACACACAATTTTCGATTCTCTTTGTCGAACACCGCAAACTGGTCGAAAAAGGCTTTGACAACCCAGGTGAAGCGCATCGTGATCGTGTTCTTGTCGGCCTTGCAGAATTCCCCATGGTGGGTCAACAGCTCGCCATTGGGGCGAACATTGTGGCGCCCTTTGTAGCAACCTATCCAACTCAAGACCTGAGCGAGTGGTCGGTAATTGTGCTTCATGAATACACGGAAGAAGCCTTGTTGAATCGAAGCATCATGAACTCACAACCACTTGGAGTTGTTGAGATTTCTGTCAAATCTTCATCACTGAATGAAGGCACGGAATTGCCTGTTCTCCTACCAATCGTGATTTTCCTGTCGGTTGGAATTCTCGGCCTTGTTACTGTAAAAACGAAGGAAAAGGTAAGAGAAGAGGAATAAATATAACAAAATATTACTGATTACGGGAGATTTTTACCTTTTTTCGGTAATTTATGAGGCAAATGACCCATTCATTCATAAGGTACCACGTGTATGTAGTATCATGGAAGAAACATTTGAGGCCGGCACGCAGGATGACCATGCACGGGAATGGATGGTTGAATTCATTGCTGTAGTCAATGGAGAAAAGCACCAACACCTTTCGGTTCTCTATGGGACCGATCAAGAAGACGTCCAGCGTGCAATGTTGCATGAACTTCGCCGAATTTACACCGATACAGAGCGTATCGACGTCACGATTGTCCGTCTGGAGGAAATCGAGGCAGAGGGAGATGGTGCATTCTTCGAAGGAATCTTCATTCCTTAGGCAGTAGGGCCATAATCGATGAAAATCTCTTGTCCTTCAAGCAAGATGAAGTGATCGTAGGTTTCAATGACAGTGAGTGTTCCATCCGCGTCTCGGACTGACATTGCCATCGAATGCGTTTCATTGACACGGTAATCAAAGATGCCCGTCTCATCGAAATGTTGACCCCATATGTCGAAAAACACCCCAAGTTCAACGTCTTCATCGGTTTGCATCTCGAGATGGAGCTTTCCATCAGAGGAGTGGGTGTGAACCACATGCATGTTTGCACCAGATTGGTTGCATGTGCCTGTGTCAATGCCAGTGTTGCTCGGAATGGTTGCAAATTCGCCATTAATTCGAATGGTGAGGTACATGTGATCGTGACGAGTCAATCCACCGTGATCAAGACACGTCGATGCCAGCGGATGAATTTCATCGAGTGATGAAGGGCCTGTTTCAACAGGTGTTGAATCAACATTTTCGGAGTCATCGTCGTTTGAATCAAAGGAGAGGTATCCTGCTTGATAGGAGACGAGAATCAAGGCGACAACGGCAATGACGACGATGGCTACATCACGGTTCAAGGCATCACTTCCTCAATGTTTTCTTTGTTTCAGGTGACCAACCGTCGGACTCGTACAACTTGAACAACATGAAGAATCCAATCAATGCGATGACATTGGTGATGTGAGCAACCGTACAAAATGGGCAGATCAAGCCTTCTTTAATCTCGTAGCTGACAAGCAAGCCAATCACCGGCAAACCTGCAATCGTTGCACCAAGACCGGCTTTGATGAACAACGGTGTTTGAGGTGACATCGGCTCCTTACCGATGGTGATGGCCAGCCACATCAAAGCGGTGAAAGCCACCATGCCAATCAGACCCCAAGGCTGACCAAAGAGTGGGTCTGTGTTGTAGGCGACATTGCCAATCAATCCGTCACAATTGAGAATTGTATTTCCTGAACAAACACTTGCCCCTTCGGACAATTTGTTGTGCATCCAAAGTGTTTGAGCAGAGACCGTGAAACCTCCCAAACAAACGAACATCAAGCCAGCAAGTAGTTGACCGCGACGTGTTTTCGTCGACGGATATCGTTCGTGGAATAATTGGGAAATGTTTGTTCCCAGCGGAGTCATCAGAAGGACACCGAAACCAACGATGGCTCCATGAATCGAGAGTATTGCATACTCGTTCATCACTCCCCGCCTCCATTCAGCAAGGTGAGTTGTTCGATCGCCTCGTTCAGTTGGACATACCCATCATCGAGCCCATTGAGTGAAATGGATTGTTCTTCTTTCGCATCCCAACCTAAGGAATTTGTTGCTTGGCCGCTATTCCATGCGACGATGCCATCCGGTTGAACAAGGAAATAGGATGGCGTTGCAGCGACGTCCCAATCCTTGGCAATACCAATGTCAAGGTCATCCACGTACAGGAAATTGTTGTTGTATTGTGAACGGAATTCTACGATTTCAGCCCGAGAACTCTCTGCAACGAACTCAACTGCAACGGCAATGAAAATCACGTCTGGACCAATCCATTGTTCGGTTGAGTACATCTCAGCCCACTGGCCAACGTCTGGCGCAGACTGCTTACAGTAGCCACAATCCGTGTCCAAAAATTCTACCGCAATCCACGGTGCGTCACTGGAATTGTACGTCCATGTTGTGTCGAGAAGGTCTTCAAACTCAAAGGATTTCCAACTTGATCCATCGTATGCTTCCCCGCTGAAAATTGGTGCTCGCTCACCTATTTTGGTGCCGGAAGCGATTGGATTGGTCGTAAAAGCAACAACCAGAATACCAGCGAAAAACATCGACATAACGATAATTCCAGCATCCGTACGTGCACTTGCGTCTTGGTTTTCGAGCATTGTTTTCATGTCCTCACCGTTTTTCTCCAACTCATTCTCATGCATAAGGCCGATGGTATCAACTAACCGACTTGTTTCAGTTTTCGAGACCGATTTCTTCAATCAAAACACGAGCAGTGTGGCGAACGGCATCTTCACTGTTGTACTTGACATTGAATCCAGTTGCAAGCATTTTGTCAATACCAAGCATTGCACGTGGTATGTCTCCAGCCCAGCCTCTGGAACCGCCTGTGTACACAATTGCTGCATCACTGCATCCCGTTTCTTCGACAACAATTTCAGCGATGCGGCGAACGCTGCACGTATCATGGCTGCCGAGATTGAAAAGATTGAGAGGTTCGTTTTCTGTGTTCATAACGTGGAGAATTGCATCCACACAATCGCCAACCTCCATGTAGGATTTCTCTTGTCGGCCATCACCCAGTACCTCAAGTTCCAGAGGATTGCGCTTGAGTTTGTGAATGAAATCAAAGATGACTCCATGAGTTCCTCGATCACCAATGATGTTCGCGAAGCGGAAGATGTATCCTTGAAGCCCGAATGTTCCGACCCAGCTGCTCACAAGTGATTCTCCCGCAGATTTACTTGCACCATAAAGCGAGATTGGCATGCAAGGACCATGATTTTCAGGAGTTGGCATCGGAGCATTGTCGCCGTAAACGACCGATGAGGAAGCAAACATGATGGTTGGTACGTTGTGGATTCTCATCGATTCTACGACGTTGTAGGTTGCAATCGTTCCTTGTTGAAGGTCAGTGTCCGTGACCTGGGTTCCGAGACGAATGTCTGGATTTGCTGCAAAATGATACACAACGTCGACGCCTTTGAAATGTGGAGACATAGCCTCAAAGTCGGTGATGTCTACGTCAATATGGTTCACATTTGTCGAGTGGTGCGCCAAAAATTCTGCTTTACCACTTGAAAGATTATCGAGGACAATGACTTCATCGCCTCGAGCAACAAGTCGATCAATGAGGTGGGAACCGATGAATCCAGCGCCGCCTGTTACAATGCTTCGCATGCTTTGCCGTTTACTTCCTCAATGTCAATGTTTGCTCTCAGGAAAAGCAAGGTTTTCTATGGCAGTTCGGTCGTAACCACAATTATGCGAGTGAGTGTTCTCTTGGTGTTGATAACACTCCTGGCGCCGATTGCGCACGCACAGCCAACACCTGAATCGGAACTCATCGAGTGCAATCCTGACGAGCTTAGTTTTGGAGTCAACAATGCTTTTGTCCGAGCCATGACAGACGGAGCGACAGATGCTTCCAATCAGTGGCTGGTTTACATGCCGACAATGTGCGGTCAAACAGAAGAGACACTTTGGAATGTGTTACCAATTGAAGTTGAATCCTTTGAACAGCCAGAGCAAATTTCTGGTTCGTTTATACTCACACTGGACCAGCCCGTTGATTTCCGGAATCACCTCCTTTCCATTGATGAAGTTCTTCGGTTTTCAATCATCCAACCGCACAACAACGAACCACGATTCATTCCCAATGACCCATCCTTTTCATCACAATGGCATTTGCAGAACACCGGACAAGGTTCTGGAACATCTGGTGAAGATGCGAACGTAACTGGGGCCTGGGACAGTCTTCGGGGAACTGGAGTGTTGATTTCCGTCGTCGATGATGGTGTTGACCACCAACACAATGACCTCTCTCCGAATTACCAAGATTCACTCGATTGGGATTATTGTGGTGATGATGGAAACCCGAGCCCAAGTTCCAACGATGGCCACGGAACATCTGCTGCAGGCGTGGCTGCTGGCATTGGCAACAACAGTTACGGAATTTCAGGTGCTGCCATGGATGCAGACCTGATTGGGATTCGCCTCATCGCTTGCTCCAACTCCGACCAAGACGAAGCCGATGCAATTGGTCATCGACGTGATGTCGTTGCAATATCCTCGAACTCCTGGGGTCCGAGCGATAGTGGGAAAGTCGTAAGTGGACCTGAGCCTTTGTTGCAAGCATCCTTGGAGGACAACATGTACGAAGGAAGAGGTGGACTCGGGACCATCGTAACCCTCGCAGGTGGGAATGGCCGAAACAACGAGGACAATTCAAATTACGACGGTTACGCAAATTCACGTTTCACCATCGGTGTCGCTGCAATAACCGATTATGGAGATCAAGCGTGGTACAGTGAGGACGGAGCCAATTTGCTGGTTGCAGCACATTCACGCGGTGGTGCCCAAGGCATCACTACTGCAGATATTCGAGGATCAGGGGGATACACATCAACCGATATCAACAACAACTTTGGTGGAACAAGCAGCGCTACGCCCCTCGTTTCAGGCGTTATTGCCCTTATGCTTGAGGCAAATCCAACGCTCACGTACAGAGACGTTCAGCACGTACTCGTGCACAGCGCCCGTACAAACGACGCATCGGACGGTGATTGGGTAACCAATGGCGCAGGTCATGACGTGAATCACAAGTACGGCCATGGAGCCATCGACGCTGGACTTGCAGTCCACATTGCTCGAAACTGGACCAATGTCAATCAAGAATACAACTGGTCAAGCGGTGAAATCGACATCTCGCAGTCTGTTCCAGACAACACTGCAAACGGATTATCAGACACGATTACCGTTGATGCGGGATTACTTGTTGAATCCGTCGAGGTACGGTTTGATGCTGATCATACCTTCCGAGGAGATTTTGAAATTACACTCACATCTCCGGATGGAACCGAATCGAGGTTGGCTGAAAAACATGACGACAACAACAACAATTTCAACGAGTGGGTGTTTTCTTCTGTCTTGCATTGGGATGAATCCTCCGATGGAGTCTGGACACTCGATGTGAACGATCGTGGGAATGGAGATACAGGTACATGGAACCACTGGGAACTCGTCATTCATGGCGCTGAAGAAGTCATTGACACAGACAACGATGGTCTCCCTGATGAGGATGAAACCAGCATCCATAACACGGACCCGCTCGATCCTGACTCTGATGATGACAACCTCATGGATGGCTATGAAATCTTCAATTCGTCGACCAGTCCAATTGATTCAGATACTGATGATGATTTACTGAACGATGGTGAAGAAGTTCTGATTTTCTCCACAGATCCATTGCAACAGGATACCGATACAGACGGTTTGAGCGACGGAACAGAAGTGCTTGTCACGTTCAGCAATCCTTTGGTTTTCGATGACGACGGCGATAGCGATGGTTGGTACTGGTTCCAAGACTGCAACGATTCAAATCCAAACATCAAACCATTCCAACCCGAACTGCTCGATGGTATTGACAACAATTGTGAAAATGGTATCGATGAAGGGTTCAAAGACCTCGATTCGGACAACGACCGATTGAGTGATTGGGCTGAGTTCCACGTCCAATTTACAGATTGGAACAATCCGGATACAGACGGCGATGGAATGGAAGATGGTGACGAAGTTCAGGTCTTCTTTTCCGATCCAACCTATGCAGATCCTGACGATGATACTGATGGATATTATTGGTTCCAAGATTGCGATGACAACGATTCGGATCGCAGTCCAGGCTTGTCTGAATGGTTGAATGGAATTGATGACGACTGCGATGAAGACATTGACGAGGATTTCCAGACGACGGATGCAGATCGTGACGGCTTGATTGATGTCGATGAATACAACGTTTACATGACGCAATGGCAGGATGCAGATACGGACGATGATGGAATGCATGATGGGTACGAATTGTTCATTGGAACAAACCCTCTCTTTGCAGATGTGGACAATGACGGCGATGGAGCCCGTTGGTTCTTGGATTGTGATGACAACAATTCCAACATCGGCCCTTATGCACTTGAAATCCGAAATGGTATCGATGATAACTGCAACGGAGAAATTGACGAAGGCTTGCCAACGCTCGACCCTCAAATTTTGATCGTTTCCTACTCCAGTCGAGTTGCAGAAGTCAATAGAAACATTGCAATTACTGCCTATGCCAATGCCGATACAGAGGTTGTTCTCTTCGACTTTGATGAATCCCTCCAAGTCGACATTTCAACCAACCAAGCGATTGTCACCGCAACAACTCCGGGAATCTATGGAGGCGAGGTGTGTGCTGTCACGGATGATCTTTACAATTGTGAATCGATTGTTGTTGAGTTGACGGCTGTTGAAGAGAAGGAAGTCGTTCCGAAAACCAATTCAGAACCCGAAGAACGCTCGACCTATGTTACTCAACTCAGTGAGAACGTTCTCACAATCGCTGTCCTCAGCATTATCATACTCCTTGTAACCCTACTCGGCTGGAAGCGACCGAAAGCTCCGGTCCAGTATGAACAGTCGATGAATTACGACAACAGTGTGCCTGCCGCACCTGATCTTTCAAATTGGTTGCAGTAGAAGCACCCAGGAAAATAATACAATCTTTCCAGCCCTCAAAAAATCCAATTAAATTGGGCTCGCTGTGACATAAAAACCTGGGCCTCCGTTGCAAAACATGTCCTGAAGAATCCCCTCTTGAAACACCACTACACTGACGAGCAATGCCCCGAAATGAAGAATACTCCACAGAAAAACATTGCCTGAACTAAACTCAGCGTTGGCAGATGATATGAGCAATATGACAACATTGATGGGCACACCAAGCATACTCGCCCAAAACAAAGCAAGTCCCAACCCTTCGAACAAATTGTCATTGTCGCACGTTTGTGAACCGGTAGCATGGCCAATGAATGCCATAAGCCCTCCAATTAATGCACTTGAAATTAGAACCTTACAAAACATTCTGTGCTGAAGAGTACCACCATACACATCGGATTCTTGGTCCGTTTCATCATCATCATCCATCTGTTCTTCAAGATCATCTTGGTCCGAGTTATCAAGGTACATTTTTTTCCATCGCTTCATTGCTGGCGATTTCGGTTGAAACTCATCCGATGTTTTTGGAGAATCACTTGACTTCGTCGGATCCTCATCCATTGTTCTTCGCTTGTAATTGGAGAAATAAACCATTCGCCAACCTAAAATGGAACTGTTCCATACGCCTCGTAACCACAACAATTCGCTTCAAAGAACTTCCAGCCAATGTAAACTGCAAAGACAACGAGGAATATGTACAGAATAATCTTACGTTTTCTTACAGATTGGTCCTCTTCTGAAATAACCGTATTGACCATTAGAACAGGAACGATAAGGACTATACTACAACAAATGAGCCCAGCATTTGTGAACAAAAAGATGAGATTAAGGACAAAGAAAAACACGAAAATTCCATCTGGCAATCCATTCTGTGACGATGAACTCACCGGGATTCTTCTGTTATCCTCTTCCTCTTCCCAAAAGGCACTCTGCTCAGTCTCTTTCCCAAGTGGAGGTGGCGGGTCAAGTTTTTTCACGGTTCCACGACCAAGACAAACACGATTTGACCGTGTCGGTTATTTCACTTCGATAAGAGCGGTAGGAAGGCGTTAGCAGCCTTCTCACAAGCATTTGCAACATCATCGAGTCGCTGAAGGACACGGTACATGTGCATGGCTGCCAGCGGTTGATCTTCACCGTTTGTGAACACGAATGCGGCAGCTTCTGCTTCAATCATATCGGCCTCATGCTCCTTGAGATTGACT
>MDSX01054327.1_pt1 | contig 17278 bp, 15 predicted proteins | sample 811141 | NCBI WGS metagenome assembly MDSX01 (sample SAMN05326642, study PRJNA326480) | marine metagenome | isolation source: seawater | place: Atlantic Ocean: South East | collected 2010 | reverse complement strand
GTAGGGCGACTCACGATTGGTTGCCAGAGTTGCAAAGCATACTCCTCGTCTTCAATCGTACGTGAGGCAAGGTGAGTTGTGTAATGCGGGATTTGCTGATTGAGGTGAGCCAAACGATGGGGTTGTTGGATCATCGTTTCGACTTCGAGCCCCAACCCCACGTCCCTTTCCCATGGCAATGCCAGAAGCCGTCGCCGCAGAACATCATGCCGCTGGAGATGGGGGCGAGCATCGCTCAAGGCCCGAGCAACCTGCAAGGGGGAATCGTTGACCTCCGCAAGCCATTTGTCAACCGCCCATCCATTTTGGTTGAGGCCTTCAAGCTCAGTTGCTATTGAACTCCGCAATCTCGTTTGAACCATGCTTGTCTGACTTGCATCATCCCGTGCGCCGTTTGACCGGGTGAGGTTGGCGAGATGGCGTTCAAGTTCGTTTAGGTTCATGCCCGAGGTGTCCACTTCACGTTCTAACCTTCCGGAACGGCGAAGAGCAGCCAACTCTTCTCCGAGCATCACGCGATGGCGCTCAATCCGGCGGGTAAAGCGTTCAACGAACGCCTTCATTTCTTCGAGGACGCCGTCATCCACATCTTCGGAGGCGAGCAATTCCTGGCGAAGGGTGACCTCTTCGCCACCTGAAAATGAGACATCCAGACCGTTCAATTCAGCAATCAATGAAACCCTTTCGTCCCAACGCTGGCGTTCCATTGTCATGCGTTCCATGGCGTTCATCGGGTCGTCAAAGACCCGTTGCCGCCACTCACTCACCTCCAGTCCAGCGTGTTCGTAGGTTTCCAATAATTCAAGACCATCAAGTTCCAATTTCTTCCACAGGGCGTCCATTTCATCAACGGCATCACGCAATTGGTCGGTCTGATCAAGGTGGCCAATGCAGGGTTTCGATGCCTCGCTTCGAGACGGCCAAAACCTGGCAAAACGCTCCCATCGTTCAATGAGTGAGAGGTGGCGCCCAACGACGAGTGCGACCTCATCGTGATTGGCCTCCCACTCCATCAAATCGTTGGGGTGCAATTCACCTGCGTGCGGGAACACAATACCGCTTTCCCGCCAACGCTGAATGATGTCAGATAAGACCCTGCGGCGCTCCTCTAAGGTCTGAGCCAAGGCTTCAATCTCGTTGGACAAGTCGTCCAACGCCGAGGCATCGTTGGCGTCCTGCAGAGCGTGGCACCTCGCTTCAAATTCAATGGCCAACCCTGCGTCAAAGGGTTGAATCATCTGAACTGCCGCAAGGCGGACGTGCTCCTTTTCTGCGTGAAAGGCTTGCCAGCGTTCAAGAACACGCAGGCCTTCAAGCAAAGGCAGTTCCCCGAGTTCTTCAACGGCATACCCGTGGGCCCGTAGCTGCTGAGCCCCCGCTTCAATCATCTGGACTTGACGCGCTTCATCTGCCTCAATCGTCTCGAGGTGCCTCAGGAGTTCATCGATCCGCTCTGGCGATGAAAAGAGGCGATGGAGCGGCACGATGGCCGCATGGCTTGAGAGGTCGAGTTGAATCAAACGGTCATAAACAGCGTACCATGTATCGGCCTCTCCGGCGTCAAACCAAACCCCTCTACTCAGATTCAACGGCGGCTCCCATGAGGCCAATGCCCGTACGTCTCGTTCAAAGGCAAGGTAGACCTCTTCCACAGTAAACGGGTCGTTGAGTTGAGCAGCATAATCCGAGAGGGCTTGTCTGAGCGTTTGGGACTGAGACAGAGCATTCAGGCGTTCTTCAATTTCCGTGGCCGTCTCACGCCGGTCTTCAAGCCATTCAAGGCGTTCATGAAAGGCATCGGGGTGTTCGGAGAGGAAGCCGTTCATCGCTGACTCAGAAAACCCGAATTGAACGAGCGATGCCAAACGTGCATCGCCCCCATCGTGTTCCTCGCCGTCGCCGTTCATTCGCCCTCGTCCATCCCACGGACCATGGAGGGCTTTCAATATGAGCGGTGTGAACGAGGGAAATTGGCGTTCTTCCTTTCGTTTCGCATGGTTCGGCATCCTGTCTGAAGGCGAAAAACGGCCTTCTTCGCCCCAAAATCTTCCGCAGACCATAAAGGTGCAACTGACCGCTGTGGGTCAATGAGCCTCATCGTGCTTGGTTTTAGTTTGCTTTCCGCTGGTGCAGCGGGGGCCTTTGGATACTCGCTGTACCAAGGTCATAACAAAATGACACGGTTGCTTGACATGCAAACGCTCCTCAAAGAATCTCAGTCCACCCACTTTCATCACCTCAACGTGGCCACGGAAAGCGTGCTCTCGGACATCCAGACGCTTCAAACCACCCTCGATGCCCTTCGAGCCATCCACCCCGACATCGATGCATCCCTTACCGTTCACCACTTTTTGGTCCAGCATGAAGGAGGCGTTTCCACGACCGTTGACCTTCAAGCAGCCTGCGATGCCCTTCGCTCTGTGGTTCAACACCAGCCGATGGAAGGAGGCACCAAGGCTGGGCTTTCGGTGAACCACGCCGGCCTCCTTCGCCGCCTTCTCGCTGTGTTCGACCACCACCACCTCACCATGGCTTCCCTTCATATGGACGCTGACACCGCTCATCGACTGGGTCTTGCGGCATCCCACCTCCAACTCTACGAATGGGCGGAAGGGGCTTTGGGAGTCGCCTACCAACTCTCGCCCGGTCATGCCAGCGTGCTGGAAGGCCTCGAGCACATTGCACGTCTTCGTGGCGATGACGCCCTTTACCGCCACTGGCTTGAGGCTCGCATGAAACTCACGCCCGATGATCCAGATTTGCTGCGGGCCCATGCCCATCTCTTGGCCTCCATGGGTGATGAAGAGGCCGAACGAGCCGTACGGCGTTTGGAAGCTCTCGGCGTCGATACGGCGGCCGACCGTTCCCTCCTCTCCGGGCTTCGTGCACGAGCAGGAGCCCGGACAGAAGCCATTGAAGCCATTCTCCAAGCGTTGGAAGAAGACCCCTCTCGGTCTGGAGATTGGTTGCACTATGCTCAGTTGCTTGAAGCAGAAGGCGAATTTGAATTGGCTCTCGAAGCCAACGAACGCTGTTTGACCCTCGATCGGCAATCCGGTGAGGCGTGGGCCCTCAAGGCTCGCGTGTTGGCCGAGAAGAACGGTCACGAGCGTGATGCTCTGAAAGCGGCGACCCACGCCGTTGCTTTGGACGCCGGTGGCGTGGACACAGTGTTCCTCAAAGCAGAACTCCTCGAATTGGAAGGGTCGGCCGTTGCTGCGGAAGAAACGCTCCTCAAATCATTGAACGCTCAACCTCACAACGGTGAATTGCGTGCAAGAATTGCAGGCCGGTACTTGATACAGCACCGGATTGAGGACGCCTCATCCCTCCTCTCATCAACACCGGATGGAATTGACCACGCTCTTCTCCATACCGTAGAGGGACGATTGCATCTGGCTCATGCCGACCGCCTCAGGGACGGAACCGGTACGACCGATCAAAATCTTCTGCAGGCCGCATTGAATGCTTTCAACGGCGCCCTTTCCTTGAACCGCGAACTCGGTGTTGCTTGGCTTGGCCTTGCCCGCACCCAACGCATGCTGGGGACGCTTGAGACCGCCACGGAATCCTTGAGTCGAGCCCAGCGACTCTGCGATGAGAAGGACCCATCCATTGCCTGCGAATCCGCCTTGTTGGCATTGGACCACGGAGACGTGCAAGCCGCCCTCCTCCACGTCGACGCCGCTGAAGTTCACGGGCAAAATGCGACCACGGCCTACATTCGAGGCAACATCGCTGCTGTCAAGGGGCAACTCAAACAGGCACTGTATCACTACAGCGATTGCTTGACCCTTGATGGAGGACACATTCGAGCTCGCTTGAATCGGAGCTCTGTCCATATGGGGCTTGATGATGCTCGCAAAGCGTTGGATGATGCAGAAACCCTCCTTGACCTGGCTCCACAACTCGCCGTGGCGCGCGTTCGGAAGGGGGACGCTCACATGCATCTCTCCGAATGGGAAGACGCATCAAAGGAATTCAAGCACATCCTTGAGCAAGCGCCGCACCACACACATGCTCTCACGCAGTTGGCAGCGTGTTACATGAGCATGGACCGCGCCGAACGTGCTGAGGCCCCCCTCAACGAAGCCCTTCGTCAATCCCCTGACCATGCACCCGCATGGCACCAGCGCGGCCTCTACTACATGCACTTCAACAAGATTGACAATGCGCTGTCGGACTTCGAAGCGGCTGTACGGTGCGATGGACGCCATCTTGCCGCCCGCCTTCAAATCGCTGCTCATCACCACGGCCTAGGAGCCATGGACGCCGCCGCCACTGCATGGAAGGCGATTTTGAGCATCGATGCAGAACACCAACTGGCGAAGACCCGCTTACAGGAGTGCGAGAAAAACTTGATGACGAACGCGTGAACCCGTTCATGACAGGGGGCGCGCAGTTTGACCGAAGTCAAAGAACTCAATTTGTCAGAGATCTTGATGGCTTTGCAAGATTTCATGACTTCAGACGGGGCCATCTCTGCAGAACAACGAGAGTTCTATTCGGTTTTCCGAGAGCACCTCAACGGCCACGTTGGTGAATTCAAGGTCGAAGACATTGAAACCCTGTTGATGCAGGCGAAAGGCGATGTTCCGAACCTTCCAGAAGAAGAATTCATCAAAATGGGTGAAGCCATCCTCAACCAGTATCGCAACAAAAACGAAGATGCGCTGAATGAACGTATCCGTGCCCTCGCAGCAGAAGAGGCACGAAAGCGAGCCCTTGCCGAGAAAGAACGTCTTCGCAGGGAAGAGGAAGAGCGTATTGCTGAGGAAGCCCGGCTGGCTGAAGAAGCCCGCCTGGCCGAAGAAGAACGTCTTGCTGAGGAAGCCCGACTCGCCGAGGAAGCACGTTTGGCTGAGGAAGCCCGGCTAGCTGAAGAGGCACGTTTGGCTGAGGAAACACGTTTGGCTGAGGAAGCCCGGCTGGCCGAAGAAGCCCGTCTGGCCGAAGAAGCCCGCCTTGCTGAGGAAGCACGTTTGGCTGAAGAAGCCCGTCAAGCCGAAGAGGCACGTTTGGCCGAGGAAGCTCGTCAAGCCGAAGAGGCACGTTTGGCTGAGGAAGCTCGTCAAGCCGAAGAAGCCCGCCTTGCTGAAGAAGCACGTTTGGCCGAGGAAGCCCGGCTGGCCGAGGAAGCCCGCCTGGCTGAAGAAGCCCGACTGGCTGAGGAAGCCCGACTGGCCGAGGAAGCTCGACTGGCCGAAGAGGCACGGATACAGGCTGAATTGGAAGCAGGCGAAAGTGCCAAGCAAGCCTATTGGGACGGCCAAGACCTCCCTGGTGATGAAGCAAAGATTGTCCCCGACCTTCCGGCGGATGCCCTTCCAATTCCCGAATCAGGCAAAGGGAAATCGAAACTTCTCATCATGTTTGGAACGATTGTTGTTCTCGGAGCGAGCGCTGCAGCATACCTTCTGTTGTGAGGCGGTTTGAAGCAAGCCATTTTGACCCATGAGCAAAGTCGTGCCTCCATGCCCCTTCAGACAGGAGACTCTGCCCCGGACTTTGACCTTCCCAATGCAAACGCCGCCGTTGGCGACAACAACGTTTCGTTTGCGGATGCTTCTGGCACCAACGGAACACTCGTCGTGTTTGAATGCAACCACTGCCCCTACGTCGTGGCCAGTGTTGACCGAATCAATGCGATGGCGGAATCCTGCCAAGCCAAAGGCATCGGTTTTGTTGGCATCAACTCCAACGACCCGGTTGTCTACGAGAACGATTCATTTGAACACATGGTAAAACGAGCCACTGGGGGCATGCCATATGCCTACCTCCACGACGCCTCCCAGGAGGTTGCCCACGCTTATGGAGCCAAACGAACTCCAGAATTTTTCTTGTTCGATGCGGGTCACCGTTTGGTCTACCAAGGTCGAATGGATGACAGCCCACGAAACCCCAACGATGTCACGACATCGGAGCTGGCAGATGCCATCGAGGCCATGCTTGAAGGCCAAACCCCGAAGGTCGATTACACTGAATCCATCGGCTGTTCGGTGAAATGGAAGGCGTGATGACGATGACCGGTTGCCGTCGTCAGTGTGACTGGGATGAAAACATGGTCTGCCGTTCCTGCGGAATTGATTATTCCCCGCCATCTGAGGAAGAATGATTCTCAGTATTGTTCGAGGACAAGTTCTGTGGTCGTGCTGGCAATTTCGTTGGGTGCAGCCAGCCACATTTTGTCGAGAAGGGCTCGCAGGGCCATGGTGTCATCGACGTGAACCAAGGCCACAAGGTCGGCTTCTCCAGAGACCTCATAGACGATTTCAACGCCTTCCCAGCCTGTTACTTCCGAGGCAAAGGAACCGATTTCTGAACCGGGTGAGACCTTGATTCGAACAAGGGCTGTCAAACCAACGCCTCCTTCTCGGATGGTGTAGCCTCGGATGGTGCCGTTTTCTTCCATGTTTCGAATGTGCGTTCGAACCGTTCGCTCGCTGGCTTCAACCTTTGAAGCAAGGTCCACGTAGGACATTCGGCCGTTCTTTCGGAGTTGTGCAAGAATGGATCGGTCAATCTCAGCAATTCGTGGCATGGATAAGGCTGGAAAAAGGGCTATTTGAATCAATTCCCGTCGCGATACGGCATCAAGATGCCGGTTTATTACACAAAATGTGCTATTTTCGGTAAAAACGGGACATTCTACCTTTCCTCTCTGTTGACGTTGGTGAAGGGGTCCACCCCCGTTTCATTCAAGGGGCGCGTTCCCTTCGCAAAGGTGAGGGACCCTCATGACGGGACATATTTCAGGCCTCGATGCGCGAATGGTACTGGACAGCCGAGGCCAACCCACCGTCGAGGTTGATTGCTTCGTGGACGGGACACTCCTAGGTCGAGCCATCGTCCCATCGGGGGCTTCTACTGGCGCTTACGAAGCCCTTGAGTTGAGAGACGGCGACTCCAATGTTTACCTCGGAAAAGGTGTCTCTCAAGCCGTGAACAATGTCAAAGATCACTTGGAAGAAGCGCTTGTTGGCTTGCCCGTTGACGAGCAGCGCATCATTGACGAAGTGATGATTGAACTGGATGGTACACCGAACAAGGCCAACCTTGGTGCCAACGCCATGCTTGGTGCCTCCATGGCTTGCCTTCACGCCGGAGCAGCGTTTCATGAGTTGCCTTTGTGGAAGTATGTCGGAGGCGTTGCAGGCGGATTGATGCCTGTGCCCATGCTCAACATACTCAACGGCGGCGCCCATGCTGCCTCAAACGTGGACGTCCAGGAATTCATGGTCATGCCCCACGGATTCGACACGTTCGGTGAAGGCTTGCGAGCCGGCGTAGAAACGTACCACGCCTTGAAGGCCGAACTCAAGAAAGACGGTTTACTTGGCGGCATTGGCGATGAAGGTGGCTTTGCTCCGAACCTTCCCGCCAACGAAGACGGACTCAAGTACATGGTGAGGGCCATCGAGGGCGCAGGTTATTCGACCGAAGAAATCGGTATCGCCCTTGACGTTGCCTCAACTGAATTTCTCAAGGAGGACGGCTACCACATGGATGGCAAAGTTCTGTCCTCTAACGAATTGGTTGAAATGTACGGCGGGTGGCTGGACGAATACCCGATTCTCTCCATCGAAGACGGCTTTGGCGAGGACGATTGGCGAGGTTGGGCCGCTTTTACGAAAGCTTACGGTCACCGCGTTCAAACCGTTGGAGACGATCTCTTCGTTACGCAATCAGAACGCCTTTCCCAGGGCATAGAACTGGGGGCGGCCAACGCCATGCTGGTCAAACTCAATCAGGTTGGCACGGTCACTGAAACACTCGAAGCCATGGACCTTGCTTCGACCAACGGCATGAACAACGTGGTCTCTCACCGCAGTGGCGAATCCGAGGACGTAACCATCGCTGACTTCGCCGTAGGCACTCGAGCAGGGCAAATCAAAACCGGTGCACCGGCCCGTTCCGATCGCGTGGCAAAATACAACCAATTGCTTCGAATTGCGGATGATGTTCACGAATACCGTTCACCGTTCAACTAAGTCGTCGTTGAGTGGAAATGAAACCATAACCGAGGTCAGAGGCATCTGAAACTTGATTTTTGGAAAAGAAACTCGGCTTTCAAATTTGACTGGTATATCATTAAATCTTATTCGTTCTAGGTTAGACCATGGCCACCATTGGCGATCATTATGCCTTGGCATTCAGTTCAGAGCGATTTTTTGGTCTTGAAATGGTCATTAATTGGGTTTCACTCATCATTCTTCTTTGGATCATCGGCCTCGCTTATTTGGTATGGCGTTCGGATTCGAAGAATCTCCGAAACCGTTTCATGGCTACACTGCTCCTTTGTGAAGGCTTCAAAGGTCTTTGGCAAGCCGTGAACATTGTTCCTTACAGCCATGAATTACAACACATTTGGGACTATACTTGGATTTTGAAAATCGATGTGTTCTTCACTGCGCAAATCGCCGCTCTGTTTCTCTATTTCCTTTTTCCCGTTTATTTCAAAATTGATAAACTGAAATTCATGTACAGGGAGTCCTTTCAGAAATATGCTTGGTGCGTAGCACCAATTCTGGCCATCATCGTTTGGCTGGTGATCAAGGACTTGCCACCCTTCACCCTCCAAAACGCATCGTGGCTAAGTTGTACAGGTGCAGGAGCAGAACCTGAGCTGCACGTATGGTATGGACAAATTACGGCTGAAGCGGAGACCATTCGCCAGGGAATTGGGGTTTGTTCCACGACCGTTTACAGCCTGGTGAGTGACCAACAAGCGGCTTTGTGGGCCATCACCTTGATCGGCACACCGGTCTCAATTGCTGCGCTTTTGCTTATCCGCTCCTCAATGAAGCGGGAATCCGAGGAATCCGAAATGAAAGAGAGCGCCCTTACCTCACGAACGCTCTACAAAGGGTTCCTTGGTAAAGTCATCATCAACACGGTGTTTTTCTCAACCATTTTGGTCTTCATTCCGCTCCTCAACGGCGGGCCAGCAGGATTCACTGAACTGTTGGCATGGCGAACGGTTGACAATTCCTTCATGGCCAAACTCAAGTACTTCATTTTCACCATCAACCTCGCCCTACCAATCATCGCTGTTGGTTTTGAAGCGATGATGTTCGTCTTCGCATCGCTTAACGAGACCGTGTCCGGCATTGACCAAAACCTAAGGAAAACCTTCACCAACACCACCTTTACAGGTCTGGGAGCAATTCTGTTCATTGTGGCCAGTGAAGTCATCGAGAACGTGTACGGGTTCGGCCTCGCAGGTGGAGTTGTTTTGGGGGTTGGGTTTTTGGCGGCTCGCAAACCCGTCACAGGCATCATTTACGGTTTCTCGAACCGACTCATCCCTTCCACCTACGCCAAGGAAGAAATGGATTACTTGGACCTCTTTTCCAAGTCCATAAAAGACGGCGAAATTACGGATAACGAGCGAGCCCTCCTCGTCTCGCTGGCTTCAGCCTTCGGAATTGATGACGAGAGGGTAAACGAACTTGAGAGCGAGTTCCTTCAACAATCAGCCGTTCAAGAAGCCGAATGACGAGGCCTCGGGATTTGAGACTGGAGCCTACAAAGGCGGCATGAGATGCAGGGTATGGCCGGCGACGGGCCGTCCACTCAAGACTCGCTGTTCACTCGGGGCTCAACGATTTGCCAGCTCTCTCCGTTCCACCAGTAACTTGTGCCATCGGACATGCGGCGCCAGGTGTGACCGGCTTCATCCGTCCACTGGTGCGTGATGGAGGGGCCCACTGGTTGAACGGCGGTGCTCGCCGATGCATCATGGGCAACGCTTGCGGGTTGCTGAGCGGTCTTCTCCGCTTCGTTGGCGTGGTACCATGCCTCCAAATGGGCTATGCGTTTGTTCGAAAGGCCGTAAGTTTGTGCTTGCAGGGTGAGCATCGTTCGTTCCTTCTCGCTGATGTTGCCGTCCTCAACAGCCAGTTTGTAGAGTTCCAAATAGCCGTCCTCGTCTTTGGTATGGACCTCGGGCAACAGGAGGTTTGACACCGAGGATATGGACGCCAAAACGGGCTTTCGAGTGGCAATCAGTACTGAACCCATCATCACGGCTCCGACCCAGCCAACTCCGATGATGTTTTCCATGAGTTCAGTGCTTGCGATGAACGCTATGGCTCCAATTGCGGCGAAAATGGTTCCCGTCAAGGTCCTCCGTAATTGTTCGTCAATTCCTAGCACGTCCTGCTTGAGAATGGCGTATGCAAACAACACACCCATCATGAACGACCCAAAGATGTTCATAAACAGCGTCACCGATTGGAACGAACTGAAGAAGAGATTGCCCTGGATAATGTCGCTGCCTACCAACTCGCCGCTGTTCATCAAGCCGTCCGCTAAGATGATGAGGGCCGTTGCCCCGACCAGAAAAATCAATTTTATGAGGAAGCCAAAGCGAATCGCTCTGAGTTCACGTTCGTCAAAGGATGCCTCCTCGTCGATTGACCTGGGGTCGATTCTGTAAAGCGCAACCGTTGAGAAAAGGAGGAAGAGCGCAGTCATTGGCACCAGAATCGGTTGGAGTGTCCCGACTCCAATTTTGGTTGCGGAGAGCGGATACATTGATTCCAGTGTGGCTGGGCACGTTGTGTTGAAGATGAACTCGGTTCCTCCGTACGTTTTGTTGTTCCCTTCGCCGACGCCTTCGCATTCCAGCATGTACATGTCGCCCATAGCGTTGACTTCTCCACCCAGAGCACTGAGCGTTGCCACGAACAGCCCGAACCCGATGACAGGAGTGAGCCACAAAATTTTGGATGCAAAGACACCTCTGACACTTTTCATCCATCTTTTGTCAACATAGAACGCTGCAATGCTTGCGTAAAACAACAGCCGAATCATACCGGTCGACCCGCTGACATACCTCACTGAATACAAAAAATCGATCTGTTCAATGGGAAACGGGTAGATTCCGAAGAAGTTCAAAGCGCCAGCACCAACGCCCTCGAACGCGAGAATAAACGAAAGAAATCGGTTTTTTGCATTTCGGGGGTCCGCTCGATAGATGAGGACGGATAAGTAGAGCATCATCCCTGCCGTCAGCAGCCCCAAAACAGCGATGAGATGAGGAATCAGAAAATTCACGATCGTATTCTCGTTGAGGTTTGAGAACAGCCTGACAAAATAACTCATGTTCAACGCTCTCCAGAATGGTTTTGGGTGGTAAATCGTCTGTAGCATTCTGTTCTCAGTGTTAAAAGATTGCGCGATTCCTTAGGTCAAAGTAGATGAACAAATGAGCGTCAGCCTACAACATGGACTTCGCATGGTACTCCCTTTCTCTGGTGCTGATGTTCGCAGCCGTTCGATGGGTGACTGAGAACTTCAAATTTCATCTCCGAACGAAGAAGGTCTGGGTCCATCATTGGATTCTTGCTTTGGGGGGAATGGCTACGCTCTTCGGCCTCGGCGTGGATGAACCATGGGTTTGGGGAGCGATTACCGGCGTTGCTCTTGAGGGGCTCCGTCGAGACCAGTGGTCCATTGTTCGCAAGGCGAAATGAAGCTTATGACAGGGGATTCAACTCCCGGAGAAAAACCGCTCCTTAAGTACGGCTGGATTCGCAGGATAACCATGAACCGTGCACTTACGCTCCTCATGATCGCCTGCCTCAGCCTCTCCACCATCTCGTTCAGTGTCAGTGCGGATGAAACAAAGGACATTCCAGCCAATGCAGAAGCCACCGGCTCGCACGACTCACTCGTCGCTGCCCTGGCTCACGCCGGGTTGGTTGAAACCCTCCAAGGGGACGGACCGTTCACGGTCTTCGCCCCAACCGACGCCGCTTTTGAGGCGGCTGGCATTGACCTGTCAACCTTCGACACCGATGAAGAAAATGAGACCCTCTCGGACATTCTCCTCTACCACGTTGTCTCAGGGGCCGTTGATGCCGCTAACGTCACTGATGGTATGGTCGCCACGATGGTCAACGGCGACAACGCCACCTTCACCGTCACCGATGGAGCAGTCATGATCAACGACGCCAACGTCACCACGGCCGATGTCACCGCCAGCAACGGCATTATTCACGTGATTGACAAGGTCCTCCTCCCACCGGCCGATGAACCTGAATTGGTTGACATCGCCACCGTGGCTACCAACACCGGTTCCCACGACGCCCTCGTGGCTGCTCTTGCTCATGCCGGCTTGGTTGAGACCCTCCAAGGTGACGGGCCGTTCACGGTCTTTGCTCCGACCGACGCAGCGTTCGAAGCTGCAGGCATCGACCTGTCAACCTTCGATACCGAAGAGGAAAATGCAACCCTCACCGATATCCTCCTCTACCACGTGGTTGGAGCCTCCGTTGATGCCGCCAGTGTAACCGACGGCATGACCGCTACGATGGTGAACGGTGATAATGCGACGTTCACGGTCTCCGACGGTAACGTGACAATCAACGACGCTACCGTGACCTCAGCTGACGTGATGGCCAGCAACGGCATCATCCACGTGATCGACAAGGTCTTGATGCCTCCTGCAGACGAGCCCGTTGTCGTGGACCCGTTCGACGGCGTCAACTGTGCAGCAACGGTCGGCATTGATTCGTCAGGATATGCCTTCAGTCCAACCGTGGTTAACATCGCTGTTGGAGAGACCGTTTGTTGGCTCTGGGAAGAGGCCAGCATGTCACACAATGTGAAGGAGGTTACCGGCTTCAAGTCAACGACCTACGTCGAGAATGGCATCACCTCCGGACCAGCTTCTGTGAACGTGGCCTTCCACCACACCTTCACCGAGGACACCACCTTCTACTACGCCTGCGAACCCCACCTCTACGTGAACATGTTTGGTGAAGTGGTTGTCGGCGATGGCGGCACCCCTGCCGCCACCACGGACGACTCAGAGGGTGAAAGCGAAGACACCCCGGGCTTCGTTGTCCTCTCAACCCTCGTCGCCGTCGTTGGTGCCCTTGCCCTCATGGGCCGTCAAGGTCGCAACGATTGATGCGTTCGTGTCCGACCACGCTTCCGAATCGTTGAAACAAAAGCAACGGTGCCCAAGGAATAGATGCGCCGACACTTGCTTCCAGCGGCGATGCTCATCGTCGCCCTGCTCATGGTAAGGCAAATCTATCCGTATGCTTCCGGTTTGGAACCAACGGTGGTCGAAGGGTATGAAGTGAATCAAGCCGCTTCTCAATTGGGGGGCCCAACCTGTCTTGTTTGGGCCAACACCACACACTTGCTCGTGTGTGACCGAGACGGTGGTCAAATCACGGAGTTGAACATTGAGACCGACCAACGGCGCACACTCTTGGACGGTCTTGACCGCCCTCATGGCCTTCTTCTCCTCGAGGGGCGGGCCATCGTTTCAGAAGCTGGCCGTTTGAGCTCCTATGGCATCTCAGAAGCTGGCCTGTACGAAGATCAAAACGTATTGGTCTCAGGAATTCCTGTTGGAAACCACCAAACCAACACCGTTGAAGTCATGCCCAATGGGACGTTGATTTGGCACAGCGGCTCCACGTGCAACGTTTGTCAGGAAGAAGATCAACGGAATGCAGCCCTCCTTTGGGTGAACGCAACCACCGGTGAACACGGAGTGCTTGCCAGCGGGGTGCGCAACTCGTTTGACGGAGCTTGGGTCGATGGGCACGGGTATTTCTTCACGGACAATGGCCGAGATTGGGAAGGCGATCACCCGCAAGAGGAATTGAATTACATGATTGAAGGGGCGGCTTACGGGTGGCCCGATGATGAGCCCGATACTCCCGTTCCCGAAGGCACCGAGGCACCTGTTGGCCAGTGGACGCCTCACACGTCGATGAACGGATTGGACCTTCGTCCGGTGCATTCCCCCCTCCCAGGTCTTTCTCCAGCGGAGGGTTTTACACTCTACGCCACGGTCTATGGTTCATGGAATACGCTTCTTCCTCAAGGGCATGAAATTTTGAGAATTGATGTCTTCCCCGACGATGAACTCGTCTCATACTCCACTGATATCACTCGGTTTGCGTGGGACGCCGGTACTCCATTGCCCATTGTCTTCCATCCGGATGGCACGCTCTACTATGCCACGTTTGGAGGCGGTGGGACCTTGTTCAAAATCGACGCTCAAACCGAGAGCGCTTGATCTCCCACCGATTACGCCAAACGGAGGGCGAGTTCAGGAAGGGTTTCGTCTGGCTGGGCGAGGGAGCGGACATACCGAGCCACCGTGTGTTGGGAATGTTCCAAGTCCCACACATCACCGCACCACTCCAGGGTCGTTTCAGGAGCGGATTGTGTGGTCAAGGAGGCTTCAACGGTCCAAACTGAGCAACCGCTTTCGTCGTTCGAGGCAACTTGCAGATACCAAGGAGATGGCTCGTGGTTGTGGTCGCTCACGAGGTGGTGGCGCTGAACATACCGTACGATGCAATCGTCGACGATGTGGAGGATTCCGGCTTCGTTCAGCATCTCGAGCACATCTTCGTGTTCTGAGCCGGGTTGGAACCATAGCAGTGGTAAATTGCCTTGACCGTGTCGAACCATCAGTTCCATCACGGCTTGTTTCGCTCGCTCTGGAGCAAGGAAAAACACGACGACCTCTGGAATTGAGTCTTCCTCAATGCTTGAGCGAATGGGCCGCCCGAGAATGGCCCCCCCTGCATCTCGAGGATGGATTGGAACAAGGCGCCATCCCTTTCCATTCAAATCGTGGATGGCTTGATGCGCTGGTCGCTCTGGGTTCAACCCTGCACCCAAAATATGGATGGATTCTGCTCCACGAACGGTGCCTTCAATGGCTGGATGTGCATCTCGAAGCATGGTTATCTTTGGGCGCTTTTCTTTTTCAATCACTGTTCAAGCCCCTAAAACAGCAGTATAAAAGTAATTTGAAGTGTAAAGAATCCATGAGCAAATCATTTCTTTTGGTCGGGGGAAGCAGTGACATTGCTCGCCTGCTCGCTGCGATGCTTCTTGATGACGGGCACACGGTCACCCTGTTGGCGCGTGACGCTGAGCGCGTTGAGGAGTTGGTGATGCGGGGGGCGGAACTTGTGGTTGGCGATGCCTTGGATGAAGCGGTGGTCCAATCAGCCGTGGCTCATGCTTCTCAACAAGGTGAAGCAGGCCTTTCAGGCATGGCACATTTGGTGGGCTCCATCGCGCTTCGCCCCCCTCATGCGACCAAGCTTGCTGACTTCGAGTCCGTCATCCAGACCAATCTGACTTCGGCGTTTATCGCGCTCAAAACCTCCGGAAAGGCGATGCTCAAACTCGGCTCGGGGCGAATGGTGTTCACTTCCAGCGTGGCTGGGAGCTATGGTTTGACCAACCACGAAGCCATCGCTGCGGCCAAAGGTGGTCTTGAGGCCATGGTGCGGGCTGCCGCTTCCACGTATGCCGGGCGCGGCCTGCGAGTCAACGCCGTGGCGCCTGGATTAACCGAAACTCGCCTTGGAGCAACCGTGCTTCGCTCAGAAGCCATTCGAGAAGCCTCGGTCGGCATGATTCCCCTCAAACGCATCAACGAACCGGAAGAAATTGCCCAGAGCATTCACTGGCTTCTCACTTCGGCCCCTGACAACATGACTGGGCAAATCTTACATCTTGATGGTGGCATGTCAACCTTGCGAGGTTAAGCTATGAACATCGCCGTCGTTGGAGGAGGGTTAGCCGGTCTGGCTATCGCCCTTGGAAGCGAGCAAGCCGGACACCAGGTGACCTTGTTCGAAGCCTCCGATGAACTCGGTGGCCGAATGAAAACGCTTGACATGAACGGCCACCCCCTCGATGCTGGATTTCATGTTCTTCACACGGCCTACCCAGCCCTCAACCGGTGGATGGATGTCGCCGCTCTGGAGGGCAAACCCATGGATGCCTGCACCATGACGATTCGCCCCTCCACAGGCAAGCGCCGAGTTTTGGGAGATGCGCTTCATGCACCTCGCTACCTTCTCCCGACCCTTCGTTCGGTAGGTGTGAGGGACGGCCTCCGGTTTCTTCGCTGGCGACTGGGAACGCATGGTCGTGACCTTGAACGCTCCATGGATGCACCAACACCGACCATCAAGGAGGGATTGAAACAACGAAACTTCAGCCCCTCCACTCGGCGTGTGCTTGAACCGCTCTTTGCAGGGATCACCCTCGACCCGACCCTTTCTGAACGAATGGCCTTTGCCAATTTTGCCTGGGGGGCCATGTCGCATGGCAAGATGATCGTCCCACAAAATGGGATTGCTGCCGTTCCACACCAACTTGCTTCCCGCCTTGAAACCACCACGGTCCACCTCAATACCCGTGTTGATGCGGTTTCAGCCACCACGGTGCAAGTGAATGGAGAAACCATGCAGTTCGACCGTGTCGTCCTCGCCGTACCTCAGCACGTTGCCCAGGAAGTGTATCCTCCATTGGCTGGGGCGCACAAGCCAGTGGAACGTTTGACCAGTACGGTCGTTTTCATTGCCCCCTCACCCCCTTACCTACAGGGCCGATTGTTGTTGAATGAGGAATGGGGTCAACCCGGTAATGACGTTCTTCATGTTCATCTCCCCACGAACCTTCATCCACATCCTAAGGGCGACCATTGGGTTGCGGCTACCCTCGTTGGCGCAGCAGCGACTTCTCCAGATGTTGAATCGGTTCGTCGTGAATTGCGGACGTGGTTTGGTGAAACGGCGAACGAATGGCGGCACTTGGCCACCACAACGGTTCGGCACGCATTGCCTCAAATCGACCCGAACCACCACGAACGTTTCTTGCCTGAACTTGAGATTGAAGGTGTTTTGCTGGCGGGCGACCACCGAGCACACCCATCGGTTCAAGGAACGCTCAGAAGCGCAGAACGCATTCTTGAGCATCTCAAGATTCCCATTCCAAGGAGGAACCTAACATGACATGGCACACCATGATGAAATCAAACAAATTGAAGTCGGGTAAGAAGAAGATGAAGACGGTCAAAGGCAGGTTGATCATGGTTGGTCGTCAAGATGGTGCTTTGTTTGCCACCGAAGCGCTGTGCCGGCACATGCGGTGGCCCCTCGCCTATGGAGCCACCATCAAGGATGGGTGTGTTCGATGCCCACTGCACCAAACCACGCATCAGCTCGATGATGGTTCCCTGGTTGAATGGTCCCCTTTCCCCCTTTGGCCCTCCTACGGTCGTTTGGTCGGCGCCATGTCAAAGAAGAAAGATTTGAAAATTTACGAAGTTCAGGAACACGAGGGATACATTCAGGTTCGTTTTGACCCCTCTACCCCGGCCCCTGTTGGGTCCCTCGATTGACGTTGGCCTTGGCTTCAAACTTCAAGCACCACGAGGCCTCAATAGAAACATTGAGGTAATGCACGCTGGAATTGAGGCGTGACCAAGACG
>MDSX01057397.1_pt1 | contig 17286 bp, 16 predicted proteins | sample 811141 | NCBI WGS metagenome assembly MDSX01 (sample SAMN05326642, study PRJNA326480) | marine metagenome | isolation source: seawater | place: Atlantic Ocean: South East | collected 2010 | reverse complement strand
GAATAATCTTTAAAGTATTTTTGCCTATCATCCCAATGATAAGGTTCAATATTATTATCCTTTTCCAGGTCTGATATTTCTTCGAGACACCAATTGCCTAATAAAATATCTTCTTTAAAAAGAGTATCTGATCTAGCATCGATTGGTGTTTTTATTAATCTCAATTAGCACCTTTCTTTATAAACAACAGTATTAATTAAATTTTTTTAAGAACTATTCTTGCTGCATGAGCATCATCTACCTTATATTTAGCAAAACCAAGACCTTCAACTTGATATGTAATTGTATAGTTCATGTTCTTAAATTTATTAACTAATTCATTGGGTTCAACATATCTTCTGAAGTGGGTGCCAGTATATTTACTTAAATGTTCGTCCTTTTTTGTTCTAAATTCTAGATAAAGTTCGCCATCATAATTATCAAACAATTTATCAATTAGCAAAATCATTGCGTTTTCTTCTTCATCATTAATAGAATGTAGAAAAAATCTTGAAAAAATATAAATAGGTTTATTTTCTATAGAATTATTTTTAAGAATTTGTTCTAACTTAAAAAATAACTCATGATCATCTATGAAAGACTTTATTAAATCAATATTAAAAATATTATTTTGTTTAGCTTCATCAGAACAATTATCGATTGCAACTTTGCTTCCATCAACTGCAATAACATGATCAAATATTTTCGAGAAAAAGAAAGCATCTCGTCCATTGCCAGAGCCAAGTTCAATTACTGTAGATTGTGGATTAATTTCATTAGCAAAGAAAACTGCAAACTGAGAGGGTATGATAGGTGCGGTTTTTGATTTGTAGTACTGATTCCAGTAATCGCCTCTATTCTTATTATTTTCTTGTGTCTTCATATATTTTTTTCTCGTTTTAAAATTAAATTATCTAGCTACTTTTCTCTTGCTCTAAAAAAATGGTCGTCTGGAATATTTGGAATAGAATCAGGATTAAATAAATCCCAGTATGCTTCATCAACCCCATTACGATTAACTAATCTCTGTATTTCAAATACTGAAATTGGGAAATAGATCAGTCCTGCAAATAAAGTTATTAAAACTCTAAAATCTATTAAGTCATTAAAGATAAATGTTTGCAAAAATGCTAAAAGTGGCAAAAAGAAAATAAGATGCCCCTCGTGAAGAAATAAAACTGTTAATTTCCTAGTAAATTCATATAAGAAATTGGGTTCTTTATATTTTGTTCTAATAGGCTCTTCTTGCAATATATCTAGACCCTTGGACTTCCTTTTTTGTTGTTCCATGACTATTGCAAACCAAGCTGTAGAATGTCTTGCTTGAGCAAGTGCTGCAGCAGTTATAGCTAGGATTGCGAAAGGAATAATATGACTGCCAGAATGCATCACTGCTCCAAATGCTATTCCAGCTATTATAGAGACATGAGAAATTACATGTATTATAAAGTCCACATACTGCCCCCCTATCCCAGCTTTTTTATTAAATCTTGCTACTGATCCATCTACATAATCAAGTTGATAAAAAATTATGTATCCAAAAGATCCAATAAAAATTAGAATTGGATCAGAATTTGCTAAAAGAATACCGCCTAAAATGGCTGCAGCTCCTGATATCCAGGAAACCCCATTTCCGCTAATTTTTAAACGGATACAAAACCATGCAAGGTATGGAGAAAGAGGAGAAAAGATATGATCTATCCAAGTTTCATATGGATAGTAGCGCTCATTAGAAGATATTTCTTTTATTTCTTTTATGGATAATTTTTTCATTTTTATCTAATGCAATTCTAATTTTAAAATATCATCAACCTTGCTGCTTATGAGCTTAGAAGTTGGTACGCTATTTGATGAAGATGCATAATAATCCATTATATCTTGAAAATCTATTTGATAATCTTTCTGTGAAATTAAAAGTAATGAATTTAATTTTTTATTAAATAAGGTCTTATTCTGATTATCATGTTTATAAAGAATATCTTCCTTAATATCTGAAAAATACATATCATTATCAGTAAAATCGCAAAATAAAACTTTCTTTTCTATACCTAGTGCTTCAAAAAGACATGTTGTTGGAAATGAAGCTATTATTAAATGAGCTTTTTGCATAGTTGAGTAGACATTTCTTGTTTTAAAATCTGTATCTAAAATAATGAGGTTATCTCCGTACATAGACTCAAAATATTCACCTTCCGTCATTCCAATTTCTGGGATAAACCAATCTTCATCATTTCTTTCTGACCTCAAAATAACAGCAGCTTTTAGATCTTTTTCATTAAGATACGCTGCAAAATTTTGATCAAATAATCTCATTGCTCTCATGCTATCCTGGACATCCTGTGAAAAACCTATATTACCTCTCCAGCAAGAAATAACTAGAATATCAAATTCACATTCTTTATTTATATAATCAGTTTTAAAATTCAGAGATGCACCAAGAGAACCAACTGGGTAAAAATTATTAACAGTCCAGTCTCTAACAGGAAATTTTTCTACTTCAAAATTTCCAAAACAAAATAAATGTTGGCAATTATATAAAGATTCTTTATCAACAGCATAATTTAAACGAAAGCCATTTTGAATAGCAATAAAAGGTATTTCAGGAATATTTTTTGACAACCATGCAAACTTATTACAATTATCTATGGATGTTATTACTGCTCTAGGCTTTGCTACTTGAATATATGATTTAATATAAATACAAAGTATTTGCCATAATACATTCGTTAAAAAAACTTTTTTACTATATTTCGTAAATATTTTTAAATCTTTTAAATTGACAAAAAATCTTAATAAGATTTGAATTGTTATTATTATTTCGATCGGTCTAGTTTTGTATACTGAATGACTATAAGTTTTAGGGATAATAATTTTGACTAAATTAGAATTTGTTTCATCAAATATAATTACATCGCTATGCTTTTTGAGATTAAAAGACTTTGAAGTATAAAATTGCATCTAAAATTTCTTAGCTAAGTCTTCTAATGCTCTTCTATTAATCTTACCACTTTGAGCTTTAGGAAAACTTTCTAATGTGATTATCTTTTTTGGGAAAAAAGCCATATCTAGAATAGTTGAAATCTCACTTCTGATATTATTAATGTCCTCTTTTGTAATTTCTTGAAGAGTAAAAGCAATACATCCTATAACAATATCCTGAATATCTCTTAGAGGCACAACAACTGCCCCTTCAGTTAAAGTAAAAGTTGATAAAGCAGACTCAATCTCACCAATTTCAACTCTCCTGCCTGCAAGTTTAATCTGACTATCTATTCTTCCAGTACATTCAAGATTTCCTTCGTGATTAATAAAACCAAGATCACCTGTTTTATACCATACTCTTTCAGATTCATCCCAATCAAAATTAATAAATACTTCTTTTGTTTTTAATTTGTTGTCCAAATACCCGAGAGTTACTTGAGGTCCAGAAAAAATAATTTCTCCTTTATCGCCATTAGTTAATGGAAGATTATTTTCATCCAATAACATAAACTCATGAGAGTCAAAAGGTTTGCCTATTGGGACAATATTATTTTTAAAAACTTTAGCTTCATCTTCTTTTGTATAAACATATCTAGAAATATAGATAGTCGTTTCGGTTGGACCATATAGATTCTCAATGGTGCTATTTGGCGCTGCGTTTCTCCAAGCCTTTGCAATATGTACAGGAAATTGTTCACCGCAAAACATACTATGAGTTAATTCAGGAAAAATATTTTCTCCAAGGTTTCCAGTTTTCATCATAAAGTTAGCTATTGAAGGAACAGAATTCCAAAATGTGATCTTCTCTCTTGAGATAAATTCGGTTGGTACTAGTATTTCTTTCTCAGGCAGAACATACAAAATACCCGTCATGTACCATGTAAATAGGATGTCCGAAACAGAGGGATCGAAGCTTAAGTCGAATGTTTGGGATGCTCTAAATCCTGGTGATAATGGATATAATTTAGACATATTTGTAACAAAAGCTTCTATATTTGAATGAGATACCTTTACACCTTTTGGAGATCCTGTTGAACCAGAGGTGTAATTGATATATGCAAGATCATCATAATTTCTCCTTACAGGAAAGTCTAAAAGATCAATATCTATATTTGTTTTTTGATCTATCCAATTATATTTAGATGAATCTGAAGCTAGACTAAATGGAGTAACTAAAAATTTCATCTCAGAAAGAATGTTCTCATCAATTTTATCTATATCACTTACATCACCAACTAGAAATCTGATGTTAGAGCTATCTATCATTGCTTTTATTCTAGATTTATTATATTTTGGGTTTATGGGAGTAAAGTTGCAGCCCGAGAAGAGTATCCCTAAAAGACCAACATACGAAGAAAATTTCCTTTGGCCAACAATCCCAATTGTTTCATTTTTAGCGCCACTATTAATAAGAACTGATGCAACAAATAATGCTTTATTAAAAAGTTCTTTGTAAGAGATAGTCGTATCATTTATTTTTAGTGCAGGTTTAGATAAAGAGTTTTTGTTTTTAGAGAATATTAACGATGATATATTCATGTTCTAAGGTTTATTCTATCGAATTGATTATATTCATGATGTCTTTTGTTGAAGTTGCATCTGCTATATCTGAAGGTGCTAATTCAATTCCAAGTTTTTCCTTTAAAGCGATCATTATAAGCATATGATTTAGAGAATCCCAACTTGGAGTGTTCTCCATGCTTGAATCTTTGGAGACATCCTCGTCTAATAATATTGAAGATAGTATATCTATAACATCTTTAATATTAACTTCTTGGCTTGAGACAGAGGATATTGACTGGTTTATAAAATCATTTTTAGTCATACCATACCGCCATCCATCTATAAAAACGCCGGCTTTACAATAATGATCTTTAGCTATTCCTTCATGTTTCATTCCAGTTGCAAGTATTGATTCTATAGTTTTTTTATTATTATTCATTGTTATGCCGTGAATACGATTGAGTTTTAAGGTATTAAAAACATAATCTTTTAAAATCTCTTGAATTTGAAGTATATAACCAAGCCCCCATAATTCAGGATCTACTCCATACCCCCATTCTATTGAATGTCGAGAGAGATTTAGATCGATTAAACCAGCTGTTCCTATTAAATAATCATCAGATTTTCTTCTAACAAGCCAATAAGTTGTTACTCTGGAGTTCTCATCACCTGACATTCTTGAAATAAGTTTCTCCATATAAGCCTTTGTCTCAGATATATCTATAAAAGGATCAAATTCAAAATGATCATAGAAGCGTTTATCAATTGAGTATCTATGCATTTCATTTAGTGCTGATATAGAAAAATGATCGAAGTAAACCTCATATCCCTTAGAAAGAGTATTGCAATCTGACTTAGAGCCTCCAGGTAATACCTTAGTGAAAATTTCATGAAAAATTTTAGTATCTTTAATCATTATAATTTTTAAATAATTGAACGACCGCCGTCAATTACAATATTTTGTCCATTCATGTATGCCGAAGCATCAGAACAAAGAAACTGGACAGCTGAATTATATTCATCAGGATTTGCCATTCTGGCTAATGGTATTAGTTTATTGATTCTATCTACAAAAACTTTATCCTGATCAATATAAACACCACCAGGAGAAAGAGCGTTTGAGCGAACTCCTTTATCTGGCCAATATGAGGCAAGATAACGAGTTAAGCCTATCATTCCAGTTTTTATAACAGAATATGTTATTGGTTTTACAGCCTGAAGTTCCTCAACTAAATTATCTTGTTGATAAAGTCTTTGATCTGGAGCGATAACAGATAAGTCCGAAGATATATTTAAAATAATGCCTCCCCCATTTTTAGACATAAGAGTTCCAAAAATTTTGCTACAAATAAAGGCACCTGTTAAACCAACTGATATTTCTTTATTCCACCTTTCAATAGAGAAATTTTCTAATCTTGTAGTTCTTACATTACCTTCTATTGAGGATGATGTTGGATTAATTGCAGCATTATTAATAAGAATATTAACTTTTATATTTTTTTCTTTCAGTTGGTTTACAACACTTTCTATACTCATTTCATTTGTTACATCCATAACAAAAGTGAGTATTTTATCCTTTGCAAAACCTTCATTTTCTAAATAATCTGATGCAATTTTTAGATCCACTTCATTAAGATCAGTAAGAATAATAGAGGCTCCAATTTCTAAAAGAGCTTTTGAGTGTTGAATGCCTAGCATGCCAGCTGCTCCAGTTATCAAGGCAACCTTATCTGCAATATTATATTTTGGTAATTTAATATCCATTAGAATTTTTCTTAATTATATTTTGAATGAAATCTAGATTTTCAGTTGCTGTTTTAATAGGGTCGCTACCTCGGCTTGTCTCTAATGTAAAAAAACCACTATATTTTTGTATATTAGGTTGTTGGAAAAAAAAATTAAAATCGCATACTCCTTCTCCAAGCTTAACATTTTTACCGTTTTTATTTTTATCTTTAATATGAATATGCTTTATTATCTTTTCTAATACAGCTATATCCTCTCCAATATCGTGACCTAAGTATGTTGCATTTCCTATGTCATAAACAACGCCTATGTTTTTAGATGCTAGCTGAGATAAGTATTGAAGAGTCTCTTTGCCGCTTTTATCTGTTTCTATTAAAAGGTAAATATTCTTGCTTTCTACGATTTCAATCAATTTTTTTATATAGACCATCGTATTGGCGAGGCTTATTGAGCTTGCATCAAATAATGGCAAAATAATATTTTTTATACCTATCTCACTTAATTCAATTATCAAATCTTTAATATCCTTAAAAATATTTTTATCAGAAATTGGGTGATCAATAATAAAATTCATACAGCAAGAATAAGGCTCTAATTTACTTTTTAAGAATGCTTGTCTAACTTCTTTTCTACCTTTAACTGAGCGCAAAGGATTGTTTCTGTCCATTTGCCTATCTAGAACTAATTCAATGGTCTTGATAGGTAATTTTTTAGCAAGAGTGAATTCACTCTTCCAGGTTTTAGATGGGAACCAGTCTAAATCGTTTTTAATTGGTGGTTCTAATAATCTGCCTTGCATAATACCAAAGCTATTGTTTTGCATAAATATTAACCTATTTCTCTTATTAAATTTGCCAACAAGTCCGTGTCTTTCTTTGCATGATCTAAATTTCTGTAATTAGTTTTAAATAGCATTATAGATTTTTGATATTCTTCAGCGATAGGGCAAAGACCATTTTCTAATATTGCATTTCCAAGTTTTTTTCCTTTAAAAACAGGCTCAAGATATGGGTTCACCCAAGCCGAATAAAATCCACTACCACCCATTGCTGTATACATATTATAAAAATCTTTCCATGTTATTCCTTTCATCTCTTTGCCAAGATATCGAACGCCATATGTATAGTATGTATGAATCGAATCTTGAGATTTTGCTTGAGGCACTAAGTAACTACATCCCTTTACTGCATCATTAAACATTTCACCTATAGACATTCTTCTTTTAACAAGGAATTCTATTCTTTCAAGTTGGGCAAGGCCTACTGCTGCGGTTATTGCATTCATTCTATAGTTCAATCCTAAAACATCATGTCGCTCATAATCTGGATCTTGAAATTCTGATGATGCCAAGCTCGTTCTTCCAGCACTAGGAGTTAAATTTTTGTAGCCTATGCCAGAAAATTTTCTGACTTTTTGAGCTAAATCTGCATTTGAGGTAATAACCATCCCACCCTCTGAACCTGATGTCATATGTTTTTTATTCTCAAAACTATAAACTGCCATATCTGCATGTGTGCCGGGAAACCTTCCCTTGTGATGACCTGTTATTGTTTCTGCCGAGTCATCAATTACAATAAGATTATGTTTTTTTGCTAATTTCATGATTGGCTCAATATCTAAGGGAAGTCCAAATAAAGATACAGCCATTATTGCTTTAGTTTTTGAAGTAATCTTTGCTTCAATAGAGTCAGCATCAATGTTCCAGCTTATTGGATTAATATCAGCAAAAACTGGTATCGCTCCACATGCAACAGTTACTAGAGAATTCATTATAACGGTTAGACCAGGTTGAATTACTTCATCTCCTGGTCCTACATTAGCTGCAACAAGAGTTGCATGAAGTCCTGAGGTAGCTGAATTAACAGCTATAGCATATTTTGCTCCAGATAATTCACAAAATTTATCTTCAAATTCTGTTATCCAAGGAAATCCTCTATTAGCTTCACTTTCAGTATCAAGAACTCTTAGAACATATTCAGCTTCATTTCCATTATATTTTCCATATTTATTTTTATAATCACTCATTTTATTTTTTATCTCTTATTATATTTTTTTTGATAACTGTGCATTTTTCCATTCATCATTTCTAAATAGATTTATTTTAGCTAAGTCTGGATTGGATGAAAACAAATTATTGATATCTTCACGAGAAGCATATGTTCCCAATAGTCTCTGAATAAAAGAAAGCAGCCAGTAGTCTTCTTCAAAATCTAAAGTTAATCTTAAGGATAGATTAATAGAGTTGGTATTTTCCATTTCATACATTCTTATTCCCTTAACTCTTTCAAGAAAATACCACATCATTTCTGTATCAGTTTCATCAGAAATATCTGATAGCGATTTTTCAACAATGTCGGTTGTAAGAGAATAACCAACACTTGCATCGCCTTCAGATGATGATTTGGTTGGACATATACAATCAAACTTATTTTCATTAAGCATATTGAGACTTTTTATCATTTGAGGGCCGTCAAAGAAGGGGTCATCTGCGTCTATAGTATGAAATTTATCGATATTAAAAAATTTAGCACAATTCAACCATCTCTTAAGTTTATTATTTAATGACCCTCTAAAAACCTTGACTCCCAAATCATTTGCTAATAATTCTATAGAATCATCAGATTTATGAATGCTTGTACAAACTATAGGTTCTATATTATAAAAAATGCTTCTTTTGATTACATGGCTTAACACTGTCTCATTATCTCCAAACGGAAGAAAGCATTTATTAGGAAGTCTTGAAGAACTACTTCTTACTGTGATAAAGCCTATAGGATTTAAATTTTTATTGCTTGTCATAAGAAATAATATAAAAAATCATTTTAACATCTCTATAGAGTTGCCATGTTTTACTATGGCTCCATCTTCAATTTTATATATGTGATCACAATCTTTTACAGTGGAAAGTCTATGAGCAATTATTAATATTGTTTTTTGACCATGTAATGTCTTAATTGAATTCATTACACTTGATTCTGTTTTGAGATCTAATGAGCTTGTTGCTTCATCTAATACCAAGACAGAAGGATTATTGTATAAAGCTCTTGCTATTCCTATTCTTTGTCTTTGTCCACCAGAGAGCCTAACACCGCTCTCACCAACAAAAGTATCTAAACCCTCAGGCAATGTATTGATGAATTCTTGTAATTGAGCAAATTTAATTGCATTTTGTATTTTATCTTCATCAATCTCTTCTTCAGATAAACCAAAAGCTATATTTTTTCTAAAAGAATCATCAAGTAGATAAATAGATTGAGATACATAACCTATATTTTTTTGCCAGGATTTTATATTTTTATAATTAATTATCTTGTTATCTACTAGGATTCTTCCACTAGTTGGTTCTAATAATCCTAAAATTATATCTATTAAAGTACTTTTACCAGCTCCACTTGAGCCAATAAAACCAATTGTTTTTCCAGCTTTAATATCTAAACTTATCTTTTTAATTGCATTCTTGTCTGAACCTTCATACATGAAATTGATATTATCTAAAATTATATTTTTTGATAAATTTAACTTCTCTACAGGAGGAGTATTTGATTCGTTAACTTCAAGCTTTAATTCATCATTAATGATATCTACTACTGGGGCGCCAAACCTAAATGCCTGAATGTTAGAAACAAGTCTTGCAATAGAAGGAAGTAGCTTAAAAGCTGACATTGCAAAAACTCCAAGAGTAGCAATAAGATCATTTGCAGAAGTTCCTGAGAAGTAAAGAGAGAAGATTAGAGCTGATAATGCCAAAACAGTTAAGAATTCAAAAAAAATTTTTGGCATGCCCTGAAGAGTTGACTGCTTCCTCCCAGAGTTTAAGCTAATATCAGTACTTTTATAAAAATATGAAGAAAAAACTGATTCAAAGCCATATAACTTTACATCTTTTATCCCATTAACTCCCTGTTGAGCAGTTTGTATTCTTTTAGCTTCATTTTCTTGACGCATTTCTCCCCATTTCGAAGATCTATTTTTTGAGTAAACATACATCAAAATAGATCCAATTGAGAATATAGCCAAAATAACTAAAGCTCCAAGAGGCTCTATAAACATTAAAAGAGAAGCAATGCCTAAAATTAAAAAAATATCAGTTAAAAAGAAAAGTAATGGGGCTGTAACGGCCATAGCAAACTGCATTGATTCAGTCATAGTGTTACTAATTATTTTTCCTGAATTTTTGTTGAGATGAAAGCTGTATGATTGATCAAGGTACATTCTATACAATCTTGTAGATATATTTTGTTGAACTGAAAAATAAAACTTTGTTTGGGCGTAAACCAAAAATGCTAAATAAATACTCTTAAATATATAAAATATAATAAAAGATAGCAGTGCATAAATAATGATGTCCTGTTGGCTTGCCAATTCAAGAAAAGGAAATAAGCTTAGAAGAAAGTCAGGTAAAATTAATTCTTCAGAAAGAACCATGCCAATTAAAGGGATAATTAAAGTAATTCCAAGAGTCTCAAGCCCTGCACCAAAAATCATTAAAAAAACTAAAGCGATTAAAATTTTTTGACTTCTGTTTTCAAGAATTCTCCAAAATTTTCTTAAAAGATTCATTTATAAGAACTTAGTGTGAAATTAATTAGAGCAATCATTTATTAAAATAAGATTTTTCAACGATTCCACAAATTATATGGCCTATCAATATGTGACATTCTTGAATCCTACCTGTATCTTCAGAAGGTACACATATGCATTCACATATTTTATTTATTTCAGCATCATGCGCTCCGGTCAACCCTATTGTTGTTATATTTTTTTTGTCAGCAACTTTAATTGCTTCTATTATGTTTTTACTATTCCCGCTAGTAGTTATAGGTATAAATACATCTTCAGGCTTACCAACCGCTTCAAGCTCTCTTGAAAATACATTGTCATAACCATAATCATTACCAATAGCTGACATAGATGAACTATTTGTTCCCAAAGCAATAGATGCTAAAGGCTTTCTATCAAATAGAAAGCGAGAGGTGAATTCTGCTGAAATATGCTGAGCATCTCCAAAGCTACCCCCATTACCAGCTAGGATAATTTTTCCACCTAAATTCAGAGATTCTAAAGATTTTTCTGCCAAGTTAAAAATTGATGAAATGCAACTCTTACTTTCTAATAATAAATTTTTTGTTGCTATAGATTCACCAATAATTTCTTCAATATATTCTTTTTTCATAGCAATCCTTCTAATTTATTTAATCCTACCCAAAAACCCTCTCCACCATTTTTATGACCTTGCCATATTTCAGGAATAAATGGAGCACTTGGACAGTTTTTATTTAATATAACACTTAGTTTTTTAAAATCTATTTCTCCTTCCCCTATTTGAAGACCTTCCCCATTTACTCCACTAGCATCGCCCATATGCAGGTATGCTGTAACTGATGATATTTCTTCAGCAAACTCATAAAAATTAAATCCAAAATGATTGCAAGTCAACATGCTATGAGAAATATCAAAACACATTCTTAAACCTAATTTGTCACACCACTTTACAATTTCATCTGGTTTTACAAAAAGATTTTGATATCTTTGTCCGCCAAAATGCCAAGGAAACGGGGCCATTGTTTGAGGAATAACTTCAACACCATCCATGTTGAGTTCTTGTAAGCTATTACCAAAAGTATTGTAATAGATTTCTTTATCTTCTTCCTCCAAAGGCTCATCCATCGAAAAGCCACCAATATTTGTAACAATCATTGGTTTTAATGTTTTTGGAAAAAAATCTTTTAATGATTTTGTGATATCAATAATCCTTTGAGTGTCTTTAATAGAATTATTCCTATAATCGTTATCAGGAGTTGCAAGGTCCATTAACTGGCTGTTATCAAATAATTCAGGGGCATGAACAACAAAATCCATATCATTCTTTATTGGAATATAGTCATTTGGATTTAAATCCATATCTGAAAATGAAAAATGGAATTCAAAAAAATCTGGATTTATCTTGGACGAGTATTCTATAAAATCATGATACCTGACTGGAACTCCCCATGGTCTTTGAAATGAATATGGCCTGGGCTCAATTAAATTCTCATTAATATCTGAATCAAAGAAAAAGTCTTCTGATTTCATGTCTCGTTTAAGAGTTACGCCAATGAGATCATTGTAACTTTGTGGTGATAGTCCTTGACCAGGGCTTCTAACTTTAATATGACGGGATTCTAGGATAGTGCCTTTAGAAAGCTTTGAGCTAGATACTAAACTCTTTCCAAGATTTTCTCTATTAATCATCTCGCCTTGTGAAACAATTCTCTCCTCTCCGCTTCCTAGAGAAGCTTCTATTTCTCGAATTCCAGTAACTAAACTACAAAATTGGTCAAATTCCAAACTTGCAGCATGATCAGGTCCCTCCATATTCCTATCCAAAGTAAAATGTCTCTCAATAATACTTGCACCAATTGCTGTTGCAGCTAAAGAAACGCTAATCCCTCTTTCATGCCCTGAATAACCAATATTAGAATGAAGATCTTTAAGTCTATTTATCCATTTAAGATTTATGTCATGCAAGGGGGCTGGATATGTACTATTACAATGAAGAACTGCAAATTCAACATCTCTTTTATTCAAAAAAGATATTGTTTTCTTAACCTCATCGGTTGTACTCATCCCTGAAGATAGAATTAAGGGCTTCTTGGTATTTGCTAGTCTATCTAAAAGAGGCAGATTGGTAAGGTCTGCAGATGAAACTTTATAGGCTTCGACATTAAAACTTTCAAGAATTTCAACACTTTTTAAATCCCATGGAGTGCATAAATATAAAATCCCTTTTTCAATGCAATAATCTGATAATTCTTTATGTTCATCATTGGTTAATTGAAATCTCTCAAGAAGATCTAAAACGTATTCTGTACCTAGATCATCACCAGTTTTCTTAAGGGTCCTACTTCTATATGTCTCTTTCATATCACGCATTTGAAACTTTACGCAATCAGCTCCAGTCTTTTGAACCAAATCAACCATTTCTTTAGCTCTATTTAAACTTCCATTATGATTATTTCCAATTTCTGCAATTACAAAAGTATGTTTTTCACCAATGTTAATTTCATTTATTTTCATGCTATTTTAATTAATTAATTCTAATCTTTATCTCTTATAGTCCAAGACTGCATTCCGTTTTCTACAAACAGAAAATCTGTAGCCTCTAGGTCTCTTTCTTTCATTGCTTTTTTAAAAACATGTTTATCCATAGGGTTTACATAAAAAAGAAAATAGCCGCCGCCGCCAGCTCCAAGAAGTTTACCGCCTAAGGCACCATTTTGAATGGCATATTCATATAGTGAATCTATTTCAGAATTAGATATTTTGGTACTAAACTTACTCTTTAAACTCCATGCTGTATCCAATGAAGAACCAAAATCTTTAAGATCACCTCTTATTAGCTGTTCTTTCATGGAATAACATAAATTGACAGCTTTTCTTACTCTAGTATTTATCTCTTTATTTTTCATTGACTCTTTTTGATCTTCATGAATTGAATCACCATCAATTGATCTGCCTTTTGGTAATTTAAATAACAAAAGATTTTCTTCGATTTCAAGCATAATATTTTTAGATATTTTGAGACTATGAACATGATTTTTATCTTTCTGAAATTCAATAAAATTAACTCCTCCGAATACAGTTGCATATTGATCCTGCCAACCTCCAGAAATATCCATATGAAGTCTTTCAGCTTGAAAAGCTAATTCTGCCATCTCATGAAGATCCCATTTATCAATTCTAAACTCATTAAAACAACCAATTACTGCAGCAGAAACTGCAGAAGAGCCTCCGAGACCAGAACCATTAGGAAAATCAGAGTAAACTAAAAGTTCAAATCCATAAGTCGGTTTAATTGCTTTTAATAAAGATTGGAAAAGGTTAAATTTTGTATCAACAATTGAAAATACTTCGTCTATATCATCAAAACTCCAATCTGTTTCTAAATCATGAGATCTAATGAAAATTCTTTTATCATTTCTTTGCTTTAATAGAGCATGACTGAAAATTGAAATAGTTGCATTAATAACAGCTCCTTTATCTTTTATAAAAAAATGAGTTAAATCTGATCCTCCACCGCCAAAAGTGATTCTTGCTGGCGCTTTTGATCTTGCATATATTTTTTTTTCATTTAATAGAGGAAGATAATCTCGGCTAGCTATATCAAATAGTGTTTGATTCTTATTAAGAATAGGTATTACCTTTATATTACTATCAAGATTCTTTAGTATTTCTTCTCTTGGTGTAGTTACATCAAACCAAGTGAATTTCTTATTGTAGTATTTTTCTATTTTATCTTCTAAAGAGGCACCTTTTAGCAGAGCATCCCTAATATCTCCATCAGTTGCAAGTCCAATAACTTTCTGTTTTTTTAAATCATTCGTTATAAAAACAATACCATTTTTATTTAAATCCATAGCTTTCATGCATGAACGAATTGGAGCAGTATCTAATACTAAAAATAATTCTAAATTTATTGTTTTCATCTATGTTGATATTAACATTTCTTAGGATCTAATTTATAAAAATATATATCTTAGACATCATTAATTTCCACTTCAGATAGAGATTCTATAACTTTAATGTTTTTAAAATTCTTATAATTGAATACCTCTTTTTTTTTATCTATTAAAAAAAAATTTTCTTTTATGCCAGCATTAATACTTGCTTCCATATCAGTGAAACTGTCTCCAATCATTAAAGATTTATTAATATCAATATCAAACTGAGTTAAAGCTTCTTTGAACATTCCTGAACCAGGTTTTCTTGTATCTTCTTTTAGCAAATACTTACCCTTGCCTGATGTTGGATGAAATGGTGAATAAAAAACACCGTCTATAATAATGTTCTTACCTTTAAATACTTCAATCATCCAAGTCGTTAAATCATAAAATTCTTTTTCAGAATATAACCCCCTCCCAATTCCGGCCTGGTTAGTAACTACTACTACTAGGTATCCTTTTTCATTTGCTGTAGTTAAAAGATCAAAGATTCCAGGTAAAAAATCAAAATTATCAACTTTATAAACATGACCATGATCGAAATTAATTACACCGTCCCTGTCAAGGAACAGAGCTGGGCATGATTTTTTAGAAGCCTCTGGATTTATGTATGCGTTCATCTTAATTCTATAAATAAAGCTCTTTCATAATTAATCTCATAAAACATGATATTAGCTCCATTCATAAAAAATTTTATTTTTTAATAGAATATATATGTCTTAAGAAAGACACGATAAGTGATATTATTCCACCAAGAAGCGTTATTAGTATGCAAATTCTAGCCCTTTTGGGATTAGATTTATACTCTGGAATAATTGCTGAATCTATAATAGAAAGTAAGTAGTCTTCTTTAACACTTGCAAGCATTTTTTCATTAAGCTGTTTTTGTATTAGAACATTTATATTATTTTTTAAATCTTTTTGAGTAACTTTAGAGGTTTCATTTTTTAAATAATCAAGTGCTGCGTTAGATTCTTTTAGCTTGATTTCTCTTGTTACTTTATTAACTTCGCTAATAACAATAGAAACCAATTCTTGAGCAAATATTGGGGAGTAATGCTCAAATGAAATAGTTATTAATCCAGTCTGATCATCTTTAGCTACTTCAAGCTTTTTTAAAGCAGTCTCATGAACTTCTAAATAAGATGGTTCCGATCCTAATCCTCCAGATGGCTCACGAACCCATAAATTTTTGTTATGGTCATAAACTTCTTCATTGTATATGATCTTTTTTTGACTTAGATCAAATGACTTTGTAGCCATTAAATTTTGCTTTATTTTATCAAAAGACATCAAGTGCTTTGCAAACTCTCTTGATTTAATAATATTCATTGCATATGTTCCGCTATCTAGACCACTTGAAGGAATTGATAGACCAGCCATCGAGGCCAATCCTCCATATTGCGAAGCTAGTGAAGATAGCCCTCCACTTGACTCATTATTTATATTATTTACTTTTAATAAAGCTGAAGACTGGTATTGATTTGGAATAGATAATGCATAAAAAACTGAAAAAATAGCAAAAATTGAAGTTATTGAAATAATAATTATTTTTTGATTCCACAAAAGTTTAACTATTTCTATAATATCTAGAGTGTTTTCTACTTTATTGTTTGATATCTCTGACATAATAAATGTTATTACTTTTGTATAATTTTATAATATCTGAAGCTCACTAACCACTTAATTTGATGATAAAATCATTCATAAAAAATTAAAAACAATTAAATGAGCAATAAAAAAAATTGGTGGCTTCCAGAAAATCTGGCTGAAATAGAATCTCAATCAAGACAACAAGATGATTTCAAAAATTTAGAAAAGTATGGGGACTTTGGTGCATACAGAAGATTGCTTCTTGGCGATAAATTAGAAAAAACTATGCTGGGTAAGCATAATTCATTAAATCCCAAAGCAAAACTAGCTTATTGTCATGATTTGTTAAATCGGAATCCTGAAAAAGTAGAATCTGTTTTAGATTTAGGTTGCGGTGTTGGTATAACAACAAATGAAATGGGTATCTTGTATAAAAATGCAAAAGTAATTGGAGTGGATATATCAAGCGATGCAATAGAATATGGAATAAAGCACTATCTAAATATTGATTTTATATGTCAAGCAGTAGATCCTAGTAATTCAAAAATTGGTGAATTTGATATTATTTATGCTTTTGAGTTTTACCCCTTTACAAGAACAGGTGATATCTCAATTCATGCTAATTATTTAGAATATTTCATGTCGCAATTAAAATTTGGTGGAAGTCTAGTTATACATCTTATGTGGGAACAGGATGATTCCATCTTTTATAACTATAGCGACCTTAAAAAGAACTTTCCAGATTATATTTTTCGATTAACAGACGCGCCAGCTGAAAAGATATTAAGAATATTAAAAATAAAAACTTTGAGCCTAGCTGTAGATAGAATTGCTTGTTTTCTATTAAATCGTAAACGAAAAAAAGTAATTATAGTTACAAAAAAATAATTTTATTTTTCTAAAATGGTACCCGAGGCCGGACTTGAACCGGCACGATATTTCTATCGAGGGATTTTAAGTCCCTTGTGTCTACCAATTCCACCACTCGGGCAAGCTAATAGAT